>Ga0247611_10001263_pt1 | contig 45922 bp, 47 predicted proteins | sample 177DNAGHGhighgp2_FD_192422 | JGI IMG/M metagenome (GOLD analysis project Ga0247611, IMG submission 192422) | Sheep rumen microbial communities from Palmerston North, Manawatu-Wanganui, New Zealand - 1770 DNA GHGhigh gp2 | ecosystem: Host-associated > Mammals > Digestive system > Stomach > Rumen... | reverse complement strand
TTGTAGTCGATAGGGGAATCGAACCCCTATGCCAAGATTGAGAATCTTGTATCCTAACCATTAGATGAATCGACCGCGCTGCATTCTCTTGGAGTAATACCCCCGGTTGCGGAAGGAGGGGGATTCGAACCCCCGGTACGGGAACCCGTACGGCAGTTTAGCAAACTGCTGGTTTCAGCCACTCACCCATCCTTCCTCAGGACATTGGAGCCAGAAACCGTGGGGTTATCTCCTCAAATGCGGGTGCAAAGGTACAACCTTTTTTTCAATCCTGCAAATATTTCGCCAACTTTTTTCGAAAAAAGTTATTTGAAGGCTACGACCTCCGTCAACTCAGAATTGAGGTAGAATGTGTTTTGCAGGGTGTCACCCTGATGTACGTAGCTCATTCTCAGATAGTAAAGCTCCCCGTCGGGTGCTGCGGAGTAGGAGATGCCCTGTTTGAAGAGCGGAGCCCCTCGATGACGCATGACCTGAATCAGTGAGTCGTTGATGAACTTCGTGGTGCCGAGGTCGGCGAAGTCACGGTCGCTGATGTCGCTGCCTCCGTTCTCCATATTATCCTCGACAAAGGCCTTCACGGTCTGCTCGGCGTTGTGCTGCTTCCCGCACGAAGCGAGAAGCAGCAACGTTACACCTATTATAATATACGCGCGCGACTTCATTGTTGTGGAATGTTTTTGAGCACGTCGAGCAGATGATCCCATACCATCTGTACGGTGGGGATATGGAGTCGTTCGTCAGGAGTGTGTACAAAGCGGAGGGTGGGGCCGAAGCTGACCATATCGAGTTGCGGGTAGCGCTCTGAGAAGAGACCGCACTCCAGTCCGGCATGGATTCCGCGCACGATGGGCTCCTTGCCGAAAAGCTTCTTGTAGGAGCTGACCACGATTTCCTGCAGCTTCGAGTCGGCACGCATCTTCCATGCTGGATAGCCGTCAGAAGAAATGGCCTCAGCACCAGCCAACTCGAAGACGGCCTGGATGGAGGCGCACATGTTGTCGAGGTTTGACATGACGTTGGAACGCTGCGAAGAGAGGATGTCGATGGTGGTCTCAGAGGTGTGTACGCTCGCGATGTTACTTGATGTCTCGACCAAACCGTTCAGCTCCGGATCCTGACAGATAGCATAGATGCCGTTGTCGACGGCCTGCAAGGCCCAGACGAACTTTTGTGCGACGGCGGGATCGATGATGGTTTCGGCATCGGTGGACTCCATTGCGAATTGCATCTGCGTGTCGGTCACGTGGAATTCATCCTCTACCTCTGCGGCGAACACGTTCCAGTCTGCACGGATGTTCTCTTTTAGGTCGTTGGGAACGGCAATCACGAAGTAGCCGTCGCGGGGGATGGCGTTGTGCAGCTTGCCGCTATGGAACTGTGCGAGCTGAATGCCCTCATAACGTTTCATCTCCTGGAAGAGGAAGCGGGCGAGGAGTTTGATAGCGTTGGCGCGCTTTTTGTTGATGTCGTCGCCAGAGTGTCCGCCGATAAGACCTTTCAGCGAGCCTTTGATGAAGAAGCTGCCTGCAGCTGCGTCCTGACGCTCAAAGGTGAATTTGGCCTGGGTATTGCGGCCACCGGCACAGCTGACGAAAATCTCACCCTCGTCCTCTGAGTCGAGGTTGATCAGGTAGTCGCCCGTCATGAAGCCGGCTTTCATGCCTTCTGCACCCGTCAGTCCAGTCTCCTCGTCGCGGGTGAAGACGCACTCGATGGGACCGTGCTCGATATCATCCGAGCCGAGGATGGCCAGTTCGATGGCGCAGCCGATACCGTCGTCGGCACCCAGCGTTGTACCCTCGGCCGTCAGCCACTCACCATCGACATAGGTCTTGATGGCATCCTTGTCAAAATCGAACTCTACATCGACGAGCTTGTCGCACACCATGTCCATGTGACTCTGCAGGATCACCGTCTTGCGGTCTTCCATACCCTTGGTGGCGGGTTTGCGGATGATTACGTTGCCCGTCTCGTCGACTTTTGTGTCAAGACCGCGACTCTCGCCCCAGTTCTTCAAGTACTCAATCATCTTCTCCTCGCGCTTCGAAGGACGCGGAATTGCGTTAATCTTCGCGAATTCGGCGAAGACAACAGCGGGTTTTAAATCGTTTTTATTCATTATTAATGCTATTTTTGATTTAATTTTTGGTATATTGCGCTCTAATTCGTACCTTTGCAGCCGCAAAGTTATAAAAAATGATTGAGATACTGCTCATATCGACGTTAATAATTGCTATCGCGATGGCTTTTTTCCTCGTGAGGGTCCTGTTTGTGAAGGACGGCACCTTCAAGTCGCAGCATATCCACGACTCTGACGCGATGAAGGAAAGGGGTATCCACTGCGTGATGGATCAGGATCGTGAGATGCGACGTAAGAGCAGTTTCGCAGTCAGCGAGAAATGACATCAAGAAGAATCATAAAATCAAATCATAACATTAAAAAGATGAAGAAATTTATTCTCCCCGCACTTGCCATCGCAGCGATGATGGTGTCGTGCAACAACGCAAGTCCGAAAATGGACGAACAGCCTGCCGCAGGTGATGCTTCAGCCTCAGGCCTGAAGATTGCCTATGTCGAGGTTGACTCACTGATGACTCAGTACGACTACGCCAAGGACTACAGCGTGACGCTTCAGAAGAAGTCAAACAACGCCCGTAACACCCTGACTACGAAGGGCAATGCCCTGCAGGCTGCGGTGAACAACTTCCAGCAGAAGCTGAACAACAATGGCTTCACCAGCCGTGAGCAGGCTGCTTCGCAGCAGGCCGCCATCGAGCGTCAGCAGCGTGACTTGCAGGAGCTGCAGGCCCGTCTGGAGAGCGAGCTCGCCAACGAGACTGCCAAGTTCAACGAGACCCTCCGTGACTCGCTGCAGAACTTCCTCAAGGACTACAACAAGGACAAGCAGTTCAGCCTGATCCTGACCAAGCAGGGCGATAATATCCTCCTGGCCGACAAGAAGTTCGATATCACGCAGGACGTAATTAACGGTCTGAACAAGCGCTACAAGCCCGCCAAGAAGGCCGACGAGAAGAAGGCCGACGAGAAGAAGGCTGAAGAGAAGAAGTAATATTCTATTTAAATACTTAGAGAGGCGTTCCACACCGGGGCGTCTCTTATTTTTGTAGTATGGTGCGAGGGTACCGATGACAGTGATGACAGTTGACAGCTGTCATCTCCGCGACCATCACATTGTTCTGTTAACTCTGTTTTAGTCAATCTATATATTATATATATAGATTGAAATATTTTAAAGTCATTCTCAATTCCAACTGTCCCCCTGATGACACTGTCATCTGTCATCATTGTCATCGCTTCCTGTGTCTTCGCTGCCACCACATATCTCTGTTGTAATATAAAATTTTTTACATTTTTAATTATTATCGCTCCCTGTCTGAGTCCCAAGCCTTGTTTCTCCGACTTTCCTGCCATGAAACTCTGACTTTCCTGCCATGAAACTCCCACTTTCCATAGTCCAAACTCACAACCATATAACCAGCTGATTATCAAGCATGTTTGATTCTGTTGTTAATTGTTGAAATATTTTTACGTTTTGAATTCGCCGCAATAGTCATTCATTGAAAATTGTTCCCTGATTTGCTTGGCGGTTTCGGGATTTTTTCCTAACTTTGCACAAATTATCGACTATTTTCTAATTGATTCATCCAACTATGTCAACCAACGAACAAACTACAACGCTGAACGAGCTCCGTCGTGACTGTGCCAGGCAACAGAAGAAAGGCCTACACTTCATCCTGGCCTCTGTCTTTATCTGGGCCGCCATTATGGTGGTGCACCTCACTGACCTGCCCATTGAGACGAAAAACATCCTGACATTCTGTGTCGCTTGTCCGCTGATGCCGCTGGCGTGGGCGATTTCAAAAGTCATACACATCGATTTTCAGGGTAAGAGCAATCCTCTTACCTCGTTAGGCCTGATCTTCTCTGTCAACCAGATACTCTATATCCTTATAGCCATGTGGGTGTTCGCAGCCGTACCAGAGAAGATGCTGATGGTTTACTCGATGATCTTCGGAGCCCACCTGATGCCTTACAGCTGGCTTTACCAGTCGAGGAGCTATATGATGATGTCAATTGCCGTGCCCATCCTGGCACTTGTCCTCGGACTCCTTTTCCAGCCCTCTGTCCTCGCTGGCATCATGTTCTGCGTGGAAGTCATTTTCTCGCTATGCCTGATTCTTGAGAACAAGAAACAGAAATAGAATAATTATGGTTGTGGCTTGGCTGTCAGCGAGGTGAGACTGGGTAGGACAGCGTTGGCGGCATCGACTCCCTGCTGGATCAAGCGGGCGGCGTTTTTATTACCGAAGCTGGTCACGTCGGCATCCATTACGGGATGGATATAGATATTAGCGCTCTGTCGATTAGCGTTATATTTCTCGATGTCGGGGCGGTTGGTGACCCAGTTCAGAATGCCACCTAGTCCTATGAGGTCGGCCAGGCCCTGGATGGCCGAGAGGTCGGTCTGAGGTCTTGGCTTCTGATCGTTCTGCTGCAGGTCTACGGTGATGACGATATCGGCACCCATCTGCCGGCAAATGTCGACGGGCAGGTTGTTGAGCATGCCGCCGTCAACGAGCTTGTGGCCGTCTATTTCCACAGACTTGAAAACGCCCGGAATAGCCATTGATGCTCGCATGGCTCTGGCCAGACTGCCCTCGCGGAGAATCACTTCTGTGCCCGAGCGGATGTCAGCTGCCACACAGCAGAACGGAATCTTGAGTGACTTGAAGTCGGTACACCCTTTGGCACAGGCCATTGAGTCGAGCATGTGTTCGATGGTGTATCCTTTCATCAGACCCACACCCTTCGCGTCGCGGTCGAGAATGGGGAAACCGAAGATATATGTCACGCCGTCGACCGTCTTGTAGGGCTCGCTGGCGAGGGAACTGCTGCGGTCGGTGAGCAGCGAGAGCCACTCCTGTGTCTGGAACATCGTCTCGAGCTCGGCGGCCGTGTAGCCTGCGGCATAGAGACCTCCCACGATGGAGCCTATCGAGGTGCCCACGATGAAGTCGGGACGGATGCCTGCCTCTTCGAGCACCTTCAGCACGCCCACTTCAGCAGCGCCCTTAGCGCCGCCTCCACCCAGTGCCAGTCCGATCTTCGGCTGTGCCTCGGCCGGCAGCAGAAGCACGAGGCAAAACAATGCGATGATAATCCGTTTCATGGCCGGCAAAGGTACGAAGTTTATGGGAGATATGCAAATCCTGAGATGTCATTTTCCCTCATGCATGACAATTATGACAAATGACAGTGTCATTTTCCGGCCCTAAGTGAGGATTTTGTCCTTAAATGCTTGGAAGTTTAAGTTTTTTTTCATATATTTGCGACGATAAGCCAATTAATTCAATCACATAAACTGAATAGCGTATGAAGAAACAAGTTCTTTTGGCCGTGCTGATGCTCCTGCCGGTGCTCGCCTGGGCCGACGATTACACGTACGACGGTGTCACCTACGATCTCGATGACACAAGCTCGCCCATCCATGCAGAAGTGAAGAAAATCACGAAGACGGGTGACGTCGTCATTCCAAGTTATGTGGGTAAGGGGACCAAGTCGTATAAAGTCACCCAATTCTGGTACAACTGTGGCAACTCGGGCATGACCTCCATATCGATTCCTAACACAATTGAGAGGTTCAATGAGGAAGCCTTCAACGGCTGTACAGGTCTGACTGCCGTGAAGATCACTGACCTGGCACAGTGGTGCAAGATTTACGTATGCCTCTGCGGCTATGGCAGTGATACCGATTCCTATTCGAGCAATCCCCTGCGCTACGCCCACGACCTCTATGTGAACAATGCGCTGCTCACCGACCTGGACCTGAGCGCGTTCACAGCGATTACCAACTTGGGGGCTGGCGTCTTCGAGGGTGCCAGCTGTCTGACTTCCGTGACTCTGCCCTGGAACTTGAAAAGTATCGGCAGATGCACCTTCCAGGGGTGCACGGGACTGACCACCCTGACCATTCCCAACAATGTGAATTCAATCGGCTGGTATGCCTTCCGAAATTGCACCAGCCTGCAGAGCATCACCCTCGGCAGCGGCCTGACATCAATCGGCGCCGCCGCATTCTACGGCTGTGACGCGCTGAGGAACGTTGTGTGCAACGCTGCCACGCCTCCTTCGATCAACGGCTCCGCGTTCAGCGACAATACCCTGAACTCCGGCACGCTGGTCGTGCCCAAGGGTAAGAAAGCTACCTACGCCCAGGCCAGCGGATGGTCGGGATTTCAGAATATCATCGAGATAGGCGAGCCAGGTTATGAGTTTGTGAGCAACGGTGCCCAGTACAGAGTGCTCACCACATCTCCCTATACCTGTATGCTCGTGAATGGACACTTTACGGGCACCAATGTGTCGATTCAAGCCTCGGTCTATGACTCAAATTCTCAGATGAGTTATTCGGTGACCACCATTGGCGGCTCAGCTTTCAGTGGCGTGAAGCAAACCATGACCTCTGTCACCATTCCTTCCTCAGTGACGCGCATTAAGGAAGATGCCTTCTATAAATGTAATGCTCTCACGCGCGTGAACATATCTGATTTAAAGGCATTCTGCGAAATATATGTTGAGGATGCGATGACGGCCCACGACAATCACCCCACGTACTATGCCAAGCACCTGTATCTGAACAACGCTGAGATTACCAATCTGTCAATCCCCAGCGGCGTGACGGAGATTAAGCTGGGTACCTTTGCTGGTTGCAGCAGCTTCAAGTCTGTCTCATTCCCTACCACTTTGACAAGCATCGGCTATGAGGCCTTCTATTTATGCTCCGGCCTGACCGAGCTCACCATCCCAGACAATGTGCAGACCATTGGCTACGCTGCCTTTAGCGGCAGCACGGAATTGACCACTGTGAACATCGGCAGCGGCGTGACCAGCATAGGCGATTATGCTTTCAAGGGTGCCAACCTTCAGAAGATAACGATGGCTCGTTCTACTGCTCCGGAATTGGGAGATGTCTCAGGATATGGAGAGGGCTCGCATGCGTTTGATAGCGGTGTATTGAATACTGCGCTTGTCATTGTGCCCAAGGGTGCCGTGAACAACTATCGCGCCAATACTGAATGGAACAGGTTTGCAAATATCGTCGAGTTGTGGGGCGTAGGCTATCCGTTTGAGCTCAACGGGTTCAATTATGTGATTCAGGAGAACTATACGCTGGCCGTTGCACCTAAGGCTGGGGGATATTCGGGTAATCTAAACTTCCCCACCTCTGTCTACATCAACAATACGTATTACACCGTCACCACCTTCGGCATGAGTGCTTTTGCTAACTGCACGGGTATCACTTCCATTTCCATCCCTGCTACGCTGACGCTCATCAAAGAGAAAGCCTTCTGGAAATGTACAGGTCTCACGGCTGTGTATATCTCGGATCTGGTGGCCTTCTGCAATCTCAAGGTGGAAGACAATATGACGGCCGTTGACAACCATCCCACCTACTATGCCCATCATCTCTATCTGAACGGGCAGGAGATTAGAGACCTGGTTATTCCTAATGACAACAGTGTGACGAAAATACAGTACGGCACCTTCGTTGGTCTGACCTCTCTGACTTCTGTGATCATTCCCGACCGTGTGACCTCCATCGAAGCCTCTGCCTTTGCCGGCTGCACAAGCCTGCAGAGGGTGACTATCCCAAGCAGCGTGACACAAATCCAGTCTGGCGCATTCCAGGTCTGCTCGAACTTGTCGACGATCATATCACTCAGGGGCACGGCACCATCGTGCGTATCGGATGCCTTCCGCAATGTGCCGACGAACAGCTGTGTGCTGTGGGTGCCCAGAGGATGTAAGGGTAATTATAAAAACACCGACCCATGGAGTTCTTTCCTCTACACTAACGAACTGATTATGGGCGATGCCAATGTCGACGGTGTGGTGAATGCGGCTGATGTTGTCGAGGCGGTCAATGCCAAGAAGGGCTCGCCGTCAGTCAGGTTCATCCAGTACAATGTCGACCAGACAGGCAACGGCATCGATGCCAGTGACATCAATGCCGTCGTCAATAAAGTCATGGGTAAGTAAGTTAAATCATTCTTCCTTCGTAGCCTCGGCATTCGTGTTTTCAGCGGGTGTCGAGGCTGCTTTTTCATCGTCTTCATCGACGACAGCGGGATAGCCGTTCTCGTCGAGGTCGATATATCCGTCAAGGCGCTCGATGTCGAGGGAGTCGATGCTGATGGAGTCGGAGTCGGCTGGGGCGTTGAAGTAGCCGCCGCAGTTGTACATCTCTTCATAGATTCCGTGGTCGTTGGCGGTGTTGAGCTTGCATCTGTATTGTTTGAAGGCAGGGTCGTTGAGTACGGAGCCGAGGAAGTATCCGCAGATGGGTAGAGCCGTGCGATTGCCTTGTCCGAGCATGCCTGTGCGGAAGTGGATGCTGCGATATTCGCCACCCACCCAGGCACCTACGACGAGCTTGGGTGTAGTGCCGATGAACCAGGCATCAGAGTGATTGTTGGATGTTCCCGTCTTGCCGCCGAAGTCGGTATCGGCTGCCTTGTCGTAGCCCACGAAGCCCATCAGGCGTGAACTGGTGCCGCTCATGCCGCCCTTGAGCAACTGCTGCACGAGGAAGGCCGAACGGTAGGGGATGGCTTGCTTGGCCTCCGTCGGGGCCTCGTAGATCACGTTGCCGTCGCGGTCTTCAATCTTCGCCACGAGCACAGGCCCTATCTGCTTGCCGTCATTCATCGGTGTACAGTAGGCATTCACCATCTCCAGGAGGTTCACGTCGCTGGCACCCAGGGTGAGCGATGGGGTGGGGTCGAGTTTCGAGCGGATGCCCATGTTGTGGGCGGTGTTCACGATGTTCTCTATGCCGCACTCCTGTCCCAGACGGACGGCCACCGAGTTGATACTCATGGCGAAGGCCTGCTTCAGGGTGATGTTGGCGCCTGAGAAGTGGCCGTCGGCATTCGTGGGTGCCCAGGTCACCTCCTTGCCGTGATCCATCACCTTCATGGCGAAGTACTCATCCTTGCGGGTGTCGCAGGGCATGATTCCCTGGTTCATGGCTTCGGTATAGACGAAGAGCTTGAAGGTAGAGCCGGGCTGACGCATGGCTGTCACCTTGTCGTATTTCCATGAGTGGAAGTCAATGTCGCCCACCCAGGCCTTTACGTGGCCCGTCTGGGGTTCCATCGCCACGAAGCCACAGTGCATGAAGCGCACCATGTAGCGGATGGAATCCATCGTGGAGAGTTCCATCGTGACCCTTCCCTTGTCGTAGTCGAACACCTTCACGGGGTGGGGTAGGTTCAGGTAGTAACGGATGGAGTCCTCGTTGCCGTTGAATCTCTTCGAGAGGTATTTGTAGACGGGCTGCCGCTTGGCGATGTCCTCGATGAAGTTCTTGATTTCTACGTGGCGCTCGTCTTGCCAGGGGTTGGTTGAGCCCCAGTGGCTGTTGAACGTCTGCTGCACCTGTTTCATCTGCTTCAGGGCAGCTTCCTCGGCGTATTTCTGCATGCGTGAGTCGAGGGTGGTATAGATCTTCAGACCCTCGGTATAGAGGGCGTTGCGATTGTCAAAATATTCCTCGCACCAGTCCTTCAGATAGTCAGCCACGGCCTCGCGGAAGTAGTTGGCATCGCCGTCATAGGCCGACTCCACGCTGTAGTCGAGCTTGATGTCGAGCTGTTTCAGCGAGTCACAGACTTCCTTCGAGATATGTCCGTGCTGTTGTGTGAGGTCGAGCACGATGTTGCGGCGCTTGAGGGCGTTGTCGGGATTGATGAGGGGATTATAATAGGTGGTGGCCTTGAGCATGCCCACGAGGATGGCGGCGTTCTCAGGAGTCAAGTCCTTGGGCGAGCAGCCGAAGTAGGTCTTGCAGGCGGTCTTGATGCCGAAGGCGTTGGAGCCGAAGTCCACGGTGTTGGCATACTGCGTCAGGATCTCTTCCTTGGTGAAGAAGAACTCGAGCTTGTAGGCGGTGATCCACTCCTTGCTCTTCATGATGAGCATCTTCAGCCCGGGGATGTTTCCCAAGAGGCCTGTGGAGTATTCCGAGCGGGTGCGGAAGAGGTTCTTGGCTAGCTGTTGGGTGATGGTCGAGGCACCGCGGGCATCGCGATGCAGGATGTAGTCCTTGGCAACGGCTACGAAGGCAGTGTAGTCGATGCCGTGGTGGTGATAGAAATGTTCGTCCTCCGTAGAGATAAGTGCCTGCCAGAACACAGGATTCACTTCCTCGTAGGTCACAGGTGTGCGGTTCTCGCTGAAGAACTTGCCAATCAGCTTGCCGTCGGCGCTGTAAATCATCGAGGCTGCTGCAGGACGCTTGTTCTTGATGGTCGACATCGAGGGTGACTTACCGAAGAGCCACAGGAAGTTGATGTCTACGGCTCCGAGGTAGAGGAAGAAGGCCACGATGAGCGAGACGAGTGCCGATAGGGTCTTGATGTACCAGGGACGACCCTTGTAGAGGCGTGTATACCACTGCCAGGCGGCTGCCATCTTCTGCTGGCACCACTTCAGGGCGAGGCTTATTTTGTTTGTTGATTCGTTACTCATAGTCTTTCGAGATATAGTTCATTATTGCTTGTTTGTCTTCAGGATGAAACCACCTGATATGTTCGTCTTTCTTGAACCACGTGAGCTGCTTGCGGGCATAGCGGCGGGTGTTGCCCTTGATGCGCTCTACAGCTTCTTCCAGCGGCCAGCGCCCGTCGAAATAGTCGAACAGTTCCTTGTAACCTACTGTGTTCAAGGCATTCATGCTGCGCATGGGATACATGCTGCGGGCTTCTTCAAGCAGGCCGTCTGCCATCATCTGGTCCACACGGGCATTGATACGATTGTAAAGCTCTTCACGCTCGCGATTGAGTCCGATCTTGATAATCTTAAACGGGCGCTGAGATGTCTCTTTCCTCCTGAACGAAGTGTAGGTCTTGCCTGTCATCACGCAGATCTCGAGGGCATGAACCACGCGGCGGGGGTTCTGGCGGTCAACGATCTCGTAGTATTCTGGGTCGAGTCTTTTCAACTCCTCAATGAGTGCTTCAAGACCTTCTTCCTTCAACCGCCTTTTCATCATTTCACGTGTATGGTCGTCGATGGTGGGGATGTCGTCAATGCCGTCGCAAACGGCGTCGATATACATCATGCTGCCACCTGATAGCAGGGCATAGTCGTGAGATTGAAACTCCTTATCCAACAGCTCCAGCACCTGCTGCTCATAGAGCGATGCGCTGTAGTAGTCACCGATGCCCAATGTGCCCACAAAGTAGTGCTTCACCTCTTGCATCTCTGCCTCCGTAGGCCGTGCCGTACCTATCTTCAGCTCCTTGAAAATCTGTCTGGAGTCGGCATTGATGACGGGGATGCCAAAGTGCTTGGCAATGTCCAGACTGACGGCTGTCTTTCCGACGGCGGTGGGTCCGGTTATTACGATGAGCGTTTTATCCGTAAACTATAAATTATCTGATCACGCCGCGCTTGGAGTTCTCGATGAACGAGCAGATGTACTCCACTTCCTTCGAGTCGGGGAACTGTTCGCGGGCCATAGCGACACCGTCTTTCAGCACACCCTGAGAGTAGATGATGCGGTAGGCCTCGTGGATGGCCTCGATGGTCTCACGGGGGAATCCTCTGCGGCGCAGGCCTACGAGGTTTACACCGGCATAGCGCACGGGTTCCTTACCTGCGATGACATAGGGAGGAATATCCTGCGAGGTGCGCGAACCGCCTTGGAACATGATGTAGCTGCCTACGTGACAGAACTGGTGGAACAGACAGGTGGCGGAGATGATCGCGAAATCATCGACCTCCACCTCGCCGGCGAACTTCGTTGAGTTGCCGATAATGCAACCGTTGCCGATCACGCAGTCGTGAGCCACGTGCATGTTCTCCATCAACAGGTTACCGTTACCAACGACGGTCTTGCCCTTCGAAGCGGTGCCGCGGCTGATGGTCACATTTTCGCGAATACTGTTGTTGTCGCCGATTATGCAGGTTGTCTCCTCGCCCTGGAACTTCAGATCCTGGGGCTTCGTAGAGATGGATGCACCAGGGAAAAACTCATTGTTGTTTCCGATGCGGGCTCCGAAGTGTATGGTCACATTGTTCAGGAACTTGTTGTTGTCGCCAATGATGACGTTCTTGTCGATCACACAGAAAGGACCGATGATATTGTTATCGCCCAGTTTTGCCTCTGGGTCGACGACTGCCAATGGATGTATCTGATTCATTGAGCTTTATGCTTTAAGCTTTAAACTTGATGATTACTTGTTCTTTACGATTTGTGCCGTGAAAGTGGCTTCGGCCACGACATGGTCGCCCACGAAGATATAGCCCTTCATCGATGAGATGCCGTGACGGACTGGTGCCAGCAGGTCAACCTTGAAGATCAGCGTATCACCAGGCACCACCTTCTGACGGAACTTCACGTCGTCGATCTTCATGAAGTAGGTGCTCCATTCGCTGGGGTTCTCCAGGGTGTTCAGCACCAGCAGGCCTCCGCACTGTGCCATAGCCTCTATCTGGAGCACACCGGGCATGACGGGCTCCTCAGGGAAGTGCCCCTGGAAGAAAGGCTCGTTCGAGGTGATATTCTTGATGCCGACGATGGTGTTGGCACCCAGCGAGATCACCTTGTCTACCAGCTGCATCGGATAGCGGTGAGGCAGCAGTTCACGGATGCGGTTCACGTCCATCACCGGCTCCTCATTGGGGTCGTAGAAGGGTGCCTGCACCTCGTGTTTGCGGATCTCCTTGCGCATGAGCCGGGCAAACTTGTTGTTGATGGTATGTCCGGGACGGGTGGCGATGATGCGACCCTTGATGGGTTTGCCGATAAGAGCCATGTCGCCGATGATGTCGAGCAGCTTGTGGCGGGTGCACTCGTTGTCCCACTGCAGGGGCTTGTGCTGGATATAACCCAGGTCTGTGGCATCACGATGCTCTACGTGCAGCATGTCTGCCAGCATGTCGAGACGCTCCTGGGTGGTCTGACGCTCGTAGATGACGATGGCGTTATCGAGGTCACCGCCCTTGATGAGGTTGGCCTGCAGCAGGGGTTCGATGTCGCGAACAAAGACGAATGTGCGGGCTGAGGCAATCTCTGTATCGTAAGCATAGGGATCGTCGAGGGTGGCAAACTGCGAACTGATGAACTTCGACTCAAAGGAGCACATGGCTGTGATCGAGAAGTCTTCATCAGGCAGGATAGTGATGCACGAGCCGGTCTCCTCGTCCTTCACCTCAATTTTCTTGCGGATAACATAAAAGTCCTTGGGGGCATTCTGATCCTCCGTACCGATCTCATTGATTTTCTCCACATACTTGATGGCTGAGCCGTCGAGGATGGGGAACTCCGGACCGTTCACCTGAATGAGACAGTTGTCGATGCCCAAGGCATAAAGGGCAGAGAGACCATGTTCGACAGTAGAAACACGGGCATCGCCCTTACCCAGAACTGTACCGCGCTGGGTGTCGACCACATTCTCTGCAATGGCGTCAATGATAGGTTCGCCTTCCAGGTCGATACGCTGGATTTTATAGCCTGTGTTCTCAGGCGCCGGGTTGAATGTCACCGTCAGATTCAATCCTGTATGCAGTCCTTTTCCGAAGAGGGAGAAACTGCCTTTTAGTGTTTTTTGTTTCATATATTCGCTTTTCCTTTTTATCCTTCTTACTTTTTCTTCAATTCTTCAATCTCACGCTGCAACTGGGCTATCTGTCGATACATATCCGGCAGTTTGGCATAGAGGGCCTTGGCCTTGAAGAACACCTTCGTGTCCATAGCGGGAGAGCCGATCAGCTGCTGACCGTCGCCCTTCGTGTTGCTGATCACACCGCATTGGGCACCCACGAAAGTCTTGTCGGCCACCTGAATATGTCCGGCAAAGCCTGCCTGTCCGCCCACCATGCACCAGCTGCCAATCTTCGTCGAGCCGGCCAGACCTACCTGGGCCGACATCACCGTGTTCTCGCCGATCTCACAGTTGTGGGCCACCTGGATCAGGTTGTCGAGCTTCACGCCCTTGTGGATCGTCGTCTGACCCATCGTCGAGCGGTCTACGCAGGTGTTGGCACCGATCTCCACATCGTCCTCAATCACCACGATGCCGATCTGCGGAATCTTGTCATAGCCCTCAGCATTGGGAGCGAAGCCGAAACCGTCGGCCCCAATCACGCTGCCAGCATGGATTGTCACATTTTTTCCGATTTTGCATCCCTGATAGACGGTGATGTTGGGATAGAGCAGGCAATTGTCGCCGATGGTCACCCCTTCGCCGATGACGGTATGAGGGTATATCTGCGTGCCATCACCGATGACGGCTCCGTCGCCGACGACGGCAAAGGCACCTATATAGACGTTCTGGCCGATCTTCGCATTGGGTGAGATGCTCGCCAGCGGGTCGATGCCTGTCTTCTTAGGCTTCATCGACTCGTAGAGCTGCAGCAGCTTGGCCACGCACTCGTAGGCGTTCTTCACACGGATGAGTGTAGGGCTGACGGGCTTTTCCAGCTCGACGTCCTCGTTGATGAGCACGATGCTCGAACGGGTCTCGTAGATGTAGTGGGTGTATTTGGGGTTCGACAGGAAGGAGATGGCTCCTGGCACTCCTTCTTCAATCTTCGCGAACGTGTGGACGGTAGTGTCTTCACGACCTTCCACTCTGCCTTGTACGAATTCTGCAATCTGTTTGGCTGTAAATTCCATATCGGATGTCTAAATTATTTTGCAAAGTTAGCAAAAATTATTCAAATCTTTGATAACAAAGGTAATATTTTCTTATTTTTTTAGAAAGTAATTGAACATTTAGCAATTCAGAAGCCTCCGAAATGTCCTTTACTTCGCCGTTTTTGTAAAGAATTGCGATACTATCATCGTCCACGTTGTACATGTCTTTCGAGATCTCCGACACGTTCATCAGGTAGTGGGCGTCTGCCTGGTCGATGCCCAGCCGGCGGGCGATGTCGGCCTGCAATTCGTCGACCCGTTCCTGGGCAATGGGCTCCTCGTGCACCTCCACCTTGAAGATGCGGCGGTCGAGCATGTCGGTGGCCAGGGTGGAGAGGATCTTGTCGCCGTGGTGCTTCCAGGCCTTCATGGCGCTCCAGATGTCCGAGTCGTCGAGTTCCTCATAGTTGGCCAATGCCTCAGGATGACTGCTGAACCACTGGGCGTCGACATCGTTAGCGAGGAAGTAGTGCAGGGCAGGGGAGGCGAACACGTCTTGTCCCATCCTGATGAGGTCTTTCGCACGGGTGAGCATATTTACTAATACCTTCTCGTAGGCCACGCAAGTACGATGCAGATACACCTGCCAGTACATCAGCCGACGGGTGGTCAGGTAATTCTCCAGCGAGTAGATGCCCTTCTGGTCCACCACCAGCGTGTCGTCCACCACGTTGAGCATCTTGATGATGCGGGCCGAGCCGATGTTGCCTTCTGTCACGCCCGTGTAGAACGAGTCGCGGCGCAGGTAGTCCAGACGGTCCATGTCGAGCTGTGAGGAGATCAGCTGGTGGAGGAAGTTCTTGGGATACTGACCCTTGAAGATGGAGATGGCAAGGTTCAGCTGACCGTTGAAACAGTCGTTGATCTCCTCCATCATCATCAGCGAGATGTCCTCGTGCGAGATGCCGTGGATGAGTGTGTTCTCCAAAACGTGCGAGAACGGCCCATGCCCGATGTCGTGCATGAGGATGGCGGCCTCGACGGCCTCTTCCTCCGCGTCGAAGATGAAGATGCCCTTCTGCTGGAGCGACACGATGGCCTCGCTCATCAGGTGGAAGGCGCCGAGGGAATGCTGGAACCGTGTGTGACGGGCACCGGGATAGACCACCGAGGCCAGTCCCAGCTGGTTGATGCGGTTCAGGCGCTGGAATAGCGGGTGTTCCACGATGCCGTAGAGCAGGCCGCGAGGTATCTTGATGAACCCGAACACGGGGTCGTTGATGATCTTTGCTTCTTTCACTATTGAAGGTAAAATGTTATTTTGGGTGCAAAGATACTAAAAAATCTGTATAATATGTATAGTTTGCGGTTATTTATTTAACTTTGCAGCCACAAACATTCATTTCAATCAATATGTATAAGATTTTACTATCCTCTCTTCTGGGACTGTTCTTCTCCACATCGTGGGCACAGTCGCCGAAGGGTAACCTGCAGAAGGGCGACTATGGCTATCTGTATTGTCACATGAACGACCGCGGACGGGCCTGGACGGCTTATGCGCTGAGTCGCGACGGGTTCCACTACCACGACCTCTTTATCGGCGACTCCATCTTCAGCGATGCCGAACATGCCCGTATCGAAGGTGCCACCCGCGATGCCTATATCTGCCGCAAGCACGACGGCACGGGCTATCTGATGGTTTGTACAGACATGAATGTGGGGGCCAAGGAACGGCTGGGCAAGGTGGCCACATGGGACAACTACGGCATCGACCTGCTCACCAGCGACGACCTCATCCACTGGCAGTCCGTCACCTTCGACTACCGCCGGGGCACCGCCATCTTCTCCAATCCTGAAGCAGAGAGCGTCTATAAAGACTGGACGACCATCAACCGTGTGTGGGCGCCGCAGATCGTGTGGGATGCCGATTACGTGTGGCCCGACGGCCGAAAGGGTGGATATATGATCTATTATTCAATGTGGAACCGTGGCGAGGAGGCCTACGACCGCATGTACTACAGCTATGCCGACGAGTCGTTCACCACGCTCACCCAACCTCGTCTGCTCTTCGACTGGGGCTATGCCACCATCGATGCCGACATCAACTGGGTGGAGGCCGACCAACAGTGGCACATGATGATCAAGAAGGAGGGCGGCAAGCCCGGACTCTTCACCGCCACCGCACCCGCACTCACCGGACCCTGGGGCGAGCCGGTGGAGGACGATTACGTGAATTTCGAGGGCAACAAGAAGTGCGAGGGTGTATCGGCCTTCCAGCTGGCCGGACAGCAGACGTGGGTCATCGGCTACATCGAGTACTCATCGAACCCGAAGAACTACCGTCTGTGCCTGGCCGACGAGCACATGCGCAACTTCCATTCCCCGCGCAACATCGAGGGCGTGGCCCGTCCCCAGCACGGATCCTTCCTCCGCCTCACGAAAGAGGAGTACGACCGCCTGGAAGAGTGGGGGAGTCACGATTATTGAGAGTTGAGAATGCTATAAACATTAATCAGTATTAACATGGATACATCTGCAATTAAAGCAATGCCCGTCTGGAAATGGGCGCTGCTGCTGGTGGTAAGCTTAGTACTTGCCGTGATCATGTATGGCCTCGCCCAGGTAGCGTTTTTTGTTGTCGACAAGCTGTGGCTGCAATGTACGGTTGGAGTCGTTACATCCATTGTCATGTTAGGACTTTATGCACTATTTGTAAAGTGGTTTGAGAAGCATAAGGCAAACGATATTCCTTTCAATCGCATAGCGCAGGATACAGCCAAAGGTCTTGGAGTTGGATTCTGTTTCTTTCTTAGTGTGGTGTTGATCATGATGCTGTTAGGCCTATATCGCATCGACAGCATAGGAACAGACAAACCGCTGGAGATCATATCAGCATTCTTCCTTTTCCTATTGGTAGGAACAGGGGAAGAAATTATCTTCCGTGGCGTTCTCTTCAGGTGGATTGACGAGAAATGGGGTTTTGTGGTGGCGCTGACAGCATCTTCCCTCATATTTGGTTTCATACATATTTCAGAATCAAACGCTACCCTGTGGTCATCTGTAGCCATCGCTGTAGAAGCAGGCCTCCTTCTTGGTGCAGCATACAAATATTCCGGTACATTGTGGTTCCCTATCGGCATTCATTGGGCGTGGAATTTCACGCAAGGCAATATTTTCGGGTTTGAAGTATCTGGTAATGATGCAGGGGCTGCCCTCCTGAAGTCAACAGTCAGCGGCCCTGACTGGCTTACAGGTGGAGCCTTTGGGGCTGAAGCATCGGTTATACCGGTCTTGTTGGGGCTGATATTGTCGGCATGGTACATATGGAAAATAGAAACCCCACAGATTGAAGGTCACGTTTAGCACGAGGTAATCGGCTTGTCGCCTGCTGCGTCCCCCACGAATCCCTTATTCTTCCACTTGCCTGATCGCCATCGGCGCATGAGGATGATGCCGCGCACGTTCTCATCGAGGGCAAAGCCTACCCACATGCCGACGAGTCCATAGCCCAGAGGTATGCCAATGACATAGCTCACGCCGACGGCGATGCTCCAGTTGAAGATGATGGCGATGATGACGGGATAGATGGCATCGCCCGTGGCCCGCAGCGTCCCGACGGCAAAGATGTTCGACGTGCGCCCAATCTCTAAGAACCAGTCGATGAAGAGCACCCACACACCCATTGTGATGATTTCCTGATTGTCGGTAAAGGCACTGAGGATGCTCTTGCCCGACAGCGCGAGCAGGGCCGAGCCCGTGAGCGTGATGATCATCGACCAGCGGAAGAAGTAGTTGCCCAGCACGTAGGCCGCCTGATGTCGCCGCTGGCCTACGAGATGGCCCACGAGGATACCGCCGCCCTGGGTGATGCTGATGCAGAAGAGATACACGAACATGATCATGTTATGACAGTATGTTCGCGTGGCCAGTGCCTCATTGCTGATCTGGTTGATGAAGTAGGTGATGACCACCTGCGAGAGACAGTAGCTGATGTTCTCGCTCATGGCGGGGATGCCGATGTAGAGCAGGTTCCGAAGCTCCTGCCAGGGGATGGGACGGAAATAGTGTAACGGGAAGCGGGGGATATGTACCCGGAAGTGGATGGCTGCCAGCAAGACCATGGCCACGGCGCGGCTCGTGGCGGTGGCGATGGCCGCGCCCTCTACACCCAGCTGCGGACAGCCCCAGTGTCCGAAGATAAGCGCGTAGTTGCCCACGATGTTCAGCACGTTGACGATGCCTGTCACCACCATCGGATAGACCACCTTGTCGGCACTACGAAGCGAGGCGGAGAACGTCAGCGACATTGCCTGGAAGAACGACAGCGCACCCGTCAGCCGCAGATACACCAGCCCGTCGCCCATCAGCTCCGGGCGCAGTCCCATCAGCTGTAGCAGTTGCTCTGCGTAGAAAAAGAGTAGGGCGCTGACTGTCAGTCCGAGCATCAGGTTCACCACCAGCGCCATGCCCACCACCTGTACCAACCGTTTGCGGAGCCCCGCCCCGATGTACTGGGCGCAAAGAATCGCCGCACCCATCGAGAAGAACTGATACACGAGGAACACGAGCGAGATCAGCTGGTTGTCGAGTCCCACCGCCGCCACGCTGTTGTCGCTGTAGCGGCTTAGCATCACCGTATCGACGGCACCGAGCAGCATCACCAGCGCCATCTCGATGAATACCGGGATGGTGAGCACACGCAGCTGTCGTTTCAGGGATTGGTCGGGCATCCGTTACTTCAGTCTTTTTATGTTGATTTTCGGCTGCAAAGGTAATGCAATTCCCGTAAATAACCAAAAATCCCCATCAGAAATGAATGCTCATGGCCGAAGACCGTCAGCACAAGAACCCACAGGTGAAGGCTCTGCCGACGTTCTGCCTTTCTAAAAGGTGCCCGTTGGGTGGCCCAACAAACACAACAAATCAAACAAAAGCCTCTGTGGAGTCCCATATTCCACGGAGGTTTTCTTTTTTGTGTGCCCAAACAACAAGAAAAATACAAATTTACCTTAATAATATTTCCCCAATCCAATATTTATCCTTAACTTTACACCCGCAAACTGAAAGCCCCCGTTGTAAGGGAGGTGAGGGATGCTATATATAATTGAAAGTGTTTACGAATGCTGATTTGACCTCCTCCAAACTTCGCAACCTTGGATAGAGTCTGATCGTAAGACAGAATCTTCTGGTCAAAAAGCAAGAGTGAATACTACATCAAATATGATAGTTATTGTCACGTCGTTATTTCGTATAATGTTCGTGTCTTATTATCATATGGGTGTGGGTGTTCGCATTGCTTTTGTCCTGACCAGAAGAGGTAATGCGAAGACCTGGAGGAGTGGGATGAAGCAATGTATTAAGCCCACACTTTTCATATATATATATATCCAAATTAATAGCTGATAATTAATAATCGTCTTGTTTGGGCTTGACTTGGCAATTTTTATGTGCATAACCAAACATTTCGTATGAAAAGAATTTCGTGTGTAAAATCCATATTATGCATTTTGTTGCTTCTACCTGTAAAAATGGAGGCAAAGAAATATTCATTTGTTATTGATTCTCAGAGAGAGGTCTATGTTAGCCGTAGCACACACGAAGGCTCAAAAATGCTGAAAGTCGTTGCTTATGGAAAGTCTGCAGATGCTGCTATCGAACAAGCAATGGTTGATGCTGTTGCTGCATTAACATTTGACGGTGCTAAAGGGCAGGACGAAATGGAAGGATGCCCTGCTGTTTTGCTTAATGGTCGTGAAATATATCAGGAGAACAAGATATTCTTTGATTCTTTTTTTAAAAAAGGTGATTTCCTGAAATATGTAGAGAAGGTGAATAGTACATATCCAACAGGAACAGACAACATAAAGACCAGCAAAGGCCGTAGGATTCAAATTCTTCTGATTGTTGATTGGAAAGGATTAGCAGAAAAGTTCAAAGAAGCAGGATTCAGAACGACAATAAGCGAATTAAACAATTTTTAAATCATAAAGATATGCAAAAAATATTATTAACAACCTTTTTCGCATTTGTTTCTATCATAACGATAGCCCAGCAGAAAGCCCAGAAACCAAAGGTTATGGTTGTACCAGAGGATGCTTATTGTATCAATGCAGGAATGTACAAGAAGAATGCCATCGGGGAAAAAGTGGCAGATTATAAAGCTGCTATGCGAAACGACAATGTTCTAGACGTAATTAACACTTTTGAAAATTTGATGGCTGGTTATGGATTCAACCTGACAAACCTTCAGCAAACTCTTGATGAGATTAAAGAGGAAACTGCTTTAGAAAATGTATTAACGGCAAAAGACGATGGTGTTATTATTGAGGATGATCTCGAAAAGATGTCACGTGTCGCAGGGACAGATATTGTTGTTAAGGTTTCTCCAAAGATTTCACATTACGGGCCAGATCTTCGATTAGAGCTTAGGGTATCATCTATAGATTGTGCTTCAAAAAAAGCACTTCAAGCGTTTGGGCCTGTTACGAAAACAACGGCAGGCTCTGTTAGTATGCTTATAAAAGCTGCCGTAACAGATAATATTGAGACATTTGCTTTAGGGTTGACCAAATATTTTGAAGATTTGCAAGTTAAAGGTCGCGAGGGGACAATTATCATAAAGGTGACAGATACATGTCCGCTTAATTTGGAATCAATGGTTAATTATAATGGTGAGGAAGGAGAACTGTCTGACCTCATAGAATTATGGCTGTCAGAGAATGCTGTTAACGGAGCTTATACGGGATCCAAGACTTCAAGGGTTGGTATGAAACTCGACCAAGTACGTATTCCTCTTATGGGAAAAGCAGCCTTTGGAAGGACTAAAGCACTGTCAATGGAAGATTTTGTAAAAACAGGGTTGGTTCAGCTATTAAGTAAATATGGAATATCTGTCTCAACTCATGCTGTCGGAATAGGAAAAGTCTATTTAACTTTAGGAGGAATGTAATATGAAGAGAATTTGTTTTATCTGCGGATTTCTTCTAGCTTCTATCATTTCATGGGGGCAGGAAATATCATTTGGCAAAATAACGATAACCCCCTATGTTACAGGGTTAGATCCAACTACAACAAAATTGTTAGAAACAAAATTGAGTAAAATCGTTACTGAAAATGAAGTTGCAGGGGGATTTGACAAAAGATTCATCATAGTTCCCTCAATAAATGTGTTATCAGAATCCGAAACAGCAACTATACCCCAAAAGACATCTATGAAAGTTCAGGTCACATTCTTTGTTGGCGATGGTGTTGCAGGTACTTTATTTAATTCGTGCAGTATGGAAGTTACTGGTATTGGGGACAATCATAATGAGGCACTATTTTCTTCTATAAGGAAGGTAAATACTAAAAATCCAAAACTTCAGAATCTAATCACAGAAGCAAAAAAACGAATAACCGAGTATTATAATTCAAACGCACCCACATTGATTAGCGAAGCAGAAGGATATATCGCAGTTCAAGACTATGAGAATGCGTTATCACGTTTAGCTGTTATCCCTAATATATGCCAACATTACAATAAAGCTCAAACGCTTATTTCCAAATGTGGAAATAAAATTATTGATAGGGACAATAATTCACTGCTAACTAAGGCCAAAGCCGCATGGAGTGCAAATCCAAATGAGTATGGAGCAAATGAAGCGAGTGCCTATCTGTCGCAGATTGTCGTTTCTTCATCATACTATAAAAAAGAAATTGATAATCTGACAAAAAAGATAAGTCAACGGTTAACTCAAATAGAGAATAAGCGAATAGAGTTGGCAGAAGCAAAGATACTTAGTGAAGAAAGATTAGAGGCTGAACGTCTTAATGCCTCTTCAAGAGTAACATCTTCTTTTATTAGCACGTTGCCAAGTTTGGTTTTTAATGTATTGAGTTGGTTCTAAAAATAAAGAATATGAAGAAAAAAATTGTTGTACTAAATCTTGTTTTATTTATGAGTATATGCTGTTATGCTCAGAAAATAACATTTGACTCCAAATATGTGAAGGTTGGAGTTTTGAGTAATGAGTGGCCATCTTGTATGGCTAACAATCCGAACATACGCAATCTTGGGGATTTGAATGGCAACACATTTGATCAGAGTCAGATTGGCAAACAAATCTTAGACAAGCTCTTGTTACGTGATGCATCAGGTCTTCATATGGATAAACTATATGAACAGGCACTCCAGAACACAACTATAGAAGAATTTGAAGCCGCATTAATGGATCCAAGTGCAGAGGTTAAAGATCATCTTAAAAGGGAAGTTGCACACCAGCTCTTGAAAAATAATTATGTAATCATATTTAGTACTGATGAGAAAGCAAAAAAGCATTGGTCAGTTTATCATGTAGAGATTGATGACAATATTATAAATCAAGCATATTTGAACTGGGAGAATCCGACTAATTATGATCAGATAAATGTCCCTGTAAAGTTGGTAGCCAAAGGGAAAGTTCCAAAGAAAGCAAAAGATGAGAATGAACTAATTTACAAAATAGCAAAGAAAGTGCCTGCGTTTGCTGTCCGTGGCCCCGTAACAAATCGCTTCCCGTTTACAGCTAGAATGGGACGAAATCTTGGCATGAAGAAAACAAGCCGGATTTATATATATAGAGTTAAGGAGGACTCTAATGGTGAGATATATTCAAAGAAAGTATGTACGACAAGAGCTACAGAGATTTCTGAGGATAATACTAGAATGTATATGATAAGTGGATCTTTCCCCTCAACGAAGAAAGGAGATGTGGCCGTTTTGAAAGACCGTCATCGTTCATCAGTATCATTGTATGGACAAGGTAGCTTCGGTGACGATGCCCGATATGGTGTTCAGTTACAATATGATTATCTACTTGATTTCTCAAAAAAAGGTATTGCCCATTATGCCATGCTGAATATTGGTGCTAACCGTTATACAAAAGAAAAAGAAGGTGTATGGTGGAATTCTGAAAGCAAAGAGCCGGTTCAGCCTGTATTAAATCATGTTGAGGCCAAAATTGGTTATGGTATTGGCTTCAATTTGTTGGGTAGAATAGAAATCGTCCCTTATATAATGGGAGGCTATCAATTTTCAATTGTTACTGACAAGGGTAAGTTAGATGACAAATTAGATACTGGTCTCGTATACTGGGATAATACAAAAGAGCAATGGAATGGTTGGCAAACTATGAAATGGACTGGTCATGGATTTGTTGCCTATGCAGGAACAAAAATAAATGTAAATATATGGTATCCTTTACAATTATCTGTGGGAGCCGACTACAATTATACTTTCGGAGAAAACACATTAAAGCCTATTCGAGATAGGCATGAGTTGAACCGTGTGAATTTGTATGCAGGATTTCGTGTTCATTTTTAATTATTTATCAGTATGAAAAAGTATAGCCACATTATTATATTAGTGTTATCATTGGTATTCAGCTCGTGTTCGTATGACTATGAAATGCCTGATTATTCAAATGCAATGACACCTTATGAAAAGAAGTTGTTAGAGAATGGAATAGAGCAAAAATTCAGAGAGGAATATTCCAAATATGATATAGAGGTTGTTAAAATTGATATTCAAGAAGAACATGCCATCGAAAAAGATGCAAGTGGAAGTGTCATATATGATGGTGATGCAAGAGGACGAGCGAATATAAGATCAAAGACATTGGATTTGTCTTATGCTGTTAATCATCGTGTAAGGCCGAAAGGAGGACATTATCAAGATGTTGTCGGATATTACCAAAGATCTTTTAATATAGATGTATCACCTTTTGATGTTAAGGCAATAGTCACAAACGATATGTTGACATATATACCCTATTTCTATTCGGTTTCAAGAAACAAATTCGTTAGCACAATTGTCGATAAGGCGCAAGCGCTTAGTTTTGAATTGGCTGATGCTATAACATACGTGACAGAACGGGACAAAGATAAAAAAGAGTTAATCCGTTATGAACATGATATGCTACAAGGAATGGTTGCATCGCAAGGGGGGGCAGAATCTATTGATGTTGAAATTGAAGTATATGGATGGCCAAAAGACGAAGGTCGAGTTAATTACAATAAGAAACAAAAAATTGGAACGTTTGTAATCAGAGATATTATGCTTTCTGAAATCAATAATAGCACATTAGAGTTAACAGATGATATGCAATATGAATTTGTTCGTCATGAGTAGACATAAACTACAATTTATATATAATAAGAAGCGGAAGATTATCATTCCGCTTCTTTTGTGTCTGATGAAAATCTGTAGAGGGCCTTCTCCCATTCTTGAACACGTGTGAGTTCCTCCTGAGTCAAGTCGTCTCTGTCTAATATCCCCATCCTCATAAACACGCTATCGAACCTTGCTACAACTTCCGGTTCGATTTTTTCCAATGGCATATGATCTTTCTGTTCTTTTTTTAATTGCTTTCTGATACTTTCTAACTTCTTCTCATCTATGTGAAGGACATCTTTGACCTCATTCAACTGATCTGCTATCCATTTGACGAAATCCGGAGCTGTTTCTATGTCGCGCGGGGTATAAACAAATTCGGGGATTTGGTTGTTTAATATAGGAAATAACCTATGGTAAAAGTAGCCCCAAAGGTGTTCCCAGCGAAACCCCTCACGCCGATTGGGAGCAAAACCTGGCGCAAATTGCAATAATAATATTAAGGCTCCTCTGAAATTACTCCCATCCAACGTAAATATATCCTTAGTATCTTTAAATATAACCTGATTGCTTACGGGATCATATTCTTCCACGCTGACAGACACCCAAAATTGCTTGATGGATCTTGCCTTTCGTATGTTATCTGTTTGGGGTTCATTCTTTTTGACGTCAGCAGGGAGATTGTCTTTGAAGATTTCAAGCAATAAATTCTCAACGTATTCATCAAGCTTAAGTTTATTTGACTTAGCATTTTTTTCAAGCAGTTTAAACAAATCTTCCCTGAGGCGTAGAGCTTTGGTTTGTTTTTTTGAATATTCCATAATTATATACGAATCTTAGCCTACTATACATTTTCAATTACAAAGGTAGCTATTTATTTTGATTCACAAAAAAATATCGAGCTATTTTACTATAATGTCCGTTTTTTTTACTTGGTGTTCCGATTCTGTTCCGTTTTAGCATAAAAGGATTAATGTTTTCTGTTGGATGGTAATAATAGTCTTAATTTTGCACCCGGTACAGGATAATCCTGTATTCAAATTTATTAATATATTATTATGAAAAAAAAGAATGAAGCCGCGATCTCGGGCGGCGGAAAAAATTCCGAGAAGATGGTTTCTCTGGCTGGAGGCAGTGATGACCTTATTAAGGGAAAGAAGCAGTATGCCAGCCCGGAGGATCTCTCGCCGGAGGATCTGAAGATCTATTTGGCAAGTAAGGAAATGCAAGAAGAGTTGATCGCCTGCTCGAGCATTGACGTTGACCCCAAAACGCTGGTGCTCGACGAGCTTTGGAACTTCACTTCTTACGGTGACGAACCGAATGAGGAGTTGGTTATTGGTGTGCTTGAACCAGCTGCTAAGCGTTATCCGTCCCTCTCGATTAAGACCATTGGTTTGATTCCCAATGAGTTGTATGATGATGACTTCTGCGATGAGTTGAAGTCAGTAGTAGAAAGCTTTATCAATCAAAAATTAGAAGATGATGAAGAACAGTAACAAACCGCGCTATAATAATAACAGCGCGAAGCAGAGTGCTGACCCCGACACACTGCCCGTATACGTGAAGTTGCCTGATGGTAGTCTTAAGGAAATTGCGAGAATCCCGAACGAGGGTATTCATAACGACGAAATTTTCAAGGCTATTAAGGATGCCATAGCCAAAGTTATTGACTGGTGGTGGGGTTGGAAGCGTAACATCGTCGACCCCGATTAAAAGATCGGATCTCTTCGGCCCCGGCTCGGCCCTCTGGTGAAGGAGGTGTTGGGCGGGGGCTTCTGGAAAAAAGATGTCTTAAATTATATATACGCGTATGAATATAATAAGGAAGTATTATTTGATGTTGAAGACGGCAGAGACGATGGTCTATGCCGGAAATTGGGAAACGCTGATGACAGCGATGGATGTAAAGCAGACGACGGAGGCAGCTCAGAGTTGTCTGGAACTAAAAGAGCGCCTTAAGAAGGGCGAGATTGACAAGGCGACCTATGACGAGAAGACGAAGCAGCTAAAGATGGGCGTGCCAGTTTTGCTTCCACACTTTCAGCGTAAGGATGGAGCTGGAAATGGTGCACTGATGGACGATGCAGAATGGTCGAACATCTTCCTGTATGACCTTGATGATGAGTGTGTTAAGGCTGATGGAAAGGCATATTACGAGCGGTGGATTCGTGGGCATGAGACAGAGTGGGGGATTCTGTTCGCGCAGATTTCCCTTCGTGGCGGTCTTCATCTTCTTGCCATACGGCCTGATGGTATGAATGTGGAGGAAGCGCAGGCTTGGCTGCATGAGCAGATTGGCGATACGGCGACCAAGTATGATACGAGTTGCAAGGACCTCAGGCGCCGCATGATTCTCGCGCCAAGTGATTATATCCTCTATATGGAAGAGGAGCGCCTGAAATTCGCTGACACGACTGCAGAGGCTGATGCGCAGAAAAAGGCCCCGTTTGTCAAATCAACAAACGAACACAAAGCCGATGGAGCTGCCAATAAGTCGGACGATGCTGAAGTGGATGCCGACAAGCTCTGGGCGGAGGCTCAGCAAGTGGCAGGCCTGACGCTAAAGGAAGCGGAGGAAGGCGAGCGACATGAGACACTGAAGACGATACTGGCCAAGAGCGGTATTGCGCAGGTAGTAGATCAGGACGAGTTAGAGCAGCTTGTGGCAGCAGACTGTCCGGCGTGGTGGCAACACGACGCGACGGATATCAAGAACCTGATCCGCGACTTTTCTAAGAAATATGTTGACACGCCTATAAGGGTAGGGGACTCTGGCAAGAAAGCCAGTGGAGTAGGGGCTTCGGCTTCGAAAGCCGCTACAGCCCCGGAATTCAAGCCGCGCCGCACGGACTATGACAATCCCCTGATCTTCCGTCCGAGCTGTAAAACCCAGCTTCCTGATGGGCTGCGACAGTGTGTCGACAGTGTGACGGATAGCAAGCTGTGGATTCCTGAAATCTTAGCGGCAGTCGTGACCTGCGGGGCCAATCTGCCGCAGATAACGTCAAGAGATCCAATGGGTTATGTCCATCCATCGCTGCTTAGCTTGATCATCTGGGCAGAGAGCGGCGCAGGCAAGAGTGAGGTGCTCCGTCCGGTGAATCTGCTCGCCACGCCCATGAGAGAGGACGATGCCTTAGCACGCAAGAAGCGCAAGGCATTCAAGGAGCTGAAGAAGAGCCGCAAGTCGAGCGATGCCCTGCCAGCACCGCCTACGGATCCCATCTGTGAATTGCCCTTAGACTCAACACCCGCCGCACGGGCGGAGCGCGCTGAACTGGCCGAAGCCTCGCGTAGAATCCTATTCACCGTGAGCGATGAGGGAGGCTGCATTCTCAGCAGTTCTGAGAAGTTCGACAGTTGGCTTCTGTGGTACAACGCATCTTGGGCTGAAGAAATTTTGCAAATTGCACGTTCCAGCGACGAGAGCATCGAGGCCTATGTGCATGCACGCCTCAGTTGCGTGATGGCAGCACAACCGGTCTATAAATCGCTGATTGCCTCGACCATCCTCCAGGGCATGGCGTCGCGCATCATGAATGTCGTCCTGAAAAAAGAGGTGGGCCCGCTGGTGCCCCTAAAGCCCATCTCGAAAACCGACGCAGAGGCCATCATCGACCTGGCCCGACGCCTGCGCGCCCTGCCTGAAAAGGAAGTTGACCTACCGAAACTCCGACTTGCCTTGAAGAGATGGGAGGAAGAGACAGTGAAAAAGGCGATCGAGGCGGGCGATATCGTGATGCAAGACGACGGTATCCGGGGCCGAATCATGACATCTTGCTATAGAATCGGGGTGGTACTTACATGCTGCTGGATGGTGGATCCTTCTGCAAAGAAGAAGGGCGGCGATTCGACATTGGTGATCGATCAGTGTCTGATGCTCGCAGACTATCTGGCAGACACGTTTACCTTGCTTTTCCGAGAGGACGTCGAGCGTCTGAAGTCGGGCGACTGGCATTTGGCGCTGAGCGCCAAGGGTTCGTCTGAGCCTAAAACGCCCGCCAAGACCGCCAATGAGCTGATTCTCGATGCGCTGCCCGACGAGTTTACGAAGAAGGATCTGGCAGAGAAGAAGCCTGGGGCAAAGGATTCCACGCTCAGAGGGCTGCTGAAGTCATGGATTGACGGCGGAAAGCTGCAGAAAACGGGCAAGGTCTATAAGAAAGTGTTGTAGTCTTGATTCATCTTTGGGACGTCTGTTGTGTTTGTTGGTAGACACAACAGATTTATTTTTGATATTATTGATAATAAGCTGTGATTTTTGACCCACAAAAAGGGCTAAAAAATGACTCAAATCCTTAATAATGAGATTATGAAAAACTTTTCATAATCGAAAGATAAACTGTTTGTCCATCAAAACAAACAAACATTCATGAACCATTTATAAATCCATGAACCATGAAGAAGCAGAACATTGTGTTAGTGCTTAAAATCATCGCAGGCATAGCTTCCGTATGCCTTACGGTGATAGGGGCCGAGAGCTGTGACTGACTGGCTGATCTCGTCCCAGAAACGCGACTTGGACTTTAGGCTGACTAAAGTGGGAGTTTACCCTAACTAAAGTCCGACTTTAACCTAACTAAACTTTTACAAAATTATGGCAAGATCAAATGTTCCCATGGTCATCAATCTTCGACAGAACAAGAACGATGACTCCACGGCCTACGGTAAGTACTTCGCCGAGGTCGATTCCAAAGAGCCCCTGAACCTGAAGGGTCTCGCAAAGCACATGACAGAGCACGGCAAGATCTCGAGTAAAGAGATGTGTGAGCTGGTTCTGGGTGAGCTCGTTTCATGTATGACGCACCTGTTGCGTGAGGGTCAGCCCGTGAAGCTGGATGGCTTCGGCACGTTCTATCCGAGCGTGGACGGCCAGAAGCTGGGCAAGGCCAATCTGGCAGCTGCCGTGGCCGGTGGTGCGGATGCCATGATCAATGGCATCAAGATCAACTTCCTCGGTGAGAACACCAAGGGTGAGGCAATCACTTCGAGGGCGTTCAAGGAGGAGTGTGTCTTCGAGTGGGGCTATCTCGTGGAGAGCGAGGTGCGTACCGTCGGAGGTAAGCAGAAGCGTTTCCAGAAGAAGACGCCGCTGGCCTATGTGCTGGCTCCGGCTGCCGACCAGCAGGGCAACGGTTAAGCTGAAGGTCTCAAAGCCAAGAGACTGCTGCGAACACTAAAAGAATCCCCGGGGCTGAAAGGCTCCGGGGATTTGCTTATTTCCTAAATACATTTTTTTTGAGTTCTTCGGCCATCTCCTGTTGGAGCTTCCGGGCAGCAGAGGCGGCAGCCTCGGCGAAGTCTTCACCCTGGCTGGCGTAGATGATGCCGCGCGAAGAGTTGACCAGCAGGCCGCAGTCCTTCGTCATGCCGTAGCGGCACACCTCCTGCAGGCTTCCGCCCTGGGCACCGACACCGGGCACGAGCAGGAAATGGTCGGGAGCAACGCGGCGGATGTCCTCGAACATCTGGCCCTGGGTGGCACCAACGACGAACATCATGTTCTCGGGGGTGCCCCATTGTTGTGATACCTTCAGCACCTTCTCGAAGAGGCGCTCGCCCTGGGCATCGGCAGTCAGCTGGAAGTCGTGTGAGCCCTTGTTCGAGGTCAGCGCCAGCAGGATCACCCACTTGCCGTCGTAGCCGAGGAAGGGGGTCACAGAGTCCTCGCCCATATAGGGAGCCACCGTGAGGGCATCGACATCATACTCCTCGAAGAAGGTCTTGGCGTACATCTTCGACGTGTTGCCGATATCGCCGCGCTTGGCATCGGCGATGATGAAGTGGTTGGGGTATTCTTCCTTCAGATAGTCTATGGTAGCCTCGAAGGCAAGGATGCCGTCCACACCGTAGGCCTCGTAGAAAGCCAGATTGGGCTTGTAGGCCACGCAGTAGGGAGCTGTGGCATCGATGATGAGGGCATTGAACTCACAGAGGGCGCGGAACACGTAGTCGTCGCCGTCCTGGGCCTTTGCCTCGTCGATGATGCATTGCGGAATCTTGTCGATATCCGTATCGAGACCAACGCAGAGGAAGCTCTGCTTCTCGCGTATCTGCTGGATTAATTCTTTTCGATTCATGATTTACTTGTTTTTAAGATAACGATATGTCAGGTAAATAAGGACCACAAGCGCCCACCAAAGGAAGAAGACACCCCAACTTATCCAGAGGTTATCCAGTTCTCTGCCTATCCATCCGCTTGGGATAATTCCCAATGCCCCCATGATGTTGATGATGAAATGCTCTTTATTGAACTCCTCTCTCATGGGAGCCCAGAACTTTTTCAGTTTGTCGCTCATATTACAGTTCTGTTTCTTTCATGCGCTCGGCGTTCTCGGCAACGGTGAGGGCATCGATCATGGGCTGGATGTCGCCTCCGAGGAAGCCCTGCAGGTCGTGAGTCGTATAGCCGATACGATGGTCGGTCACACGTCCCTGCGGGAAGTTGTAGGTACGGATCTTCGCTGAGCGGTCGCCAGTAGAGACGAGACTCTTTCGGCGGCTGGCGATATCGTCCATATACTTCTGGTGCTCCTTATCATAGATAAAGGTATAGAGGCGGCTCAAAGCGCGCTCCTTGTTCTTGGGCTGGTCACGCGTCTCCGTACACTCGATGAGGATCTCCTCGGTCTCGCCGGTGTTAGGATTTTTCCACATATAACGCAGACGCACACCTGATTCCACCTTGTTCACGTTCTGTCCACCAGCACCGGAGCTTCGGAAGGTATCCCACTTGATCTCGCCTTCGTTCACATGCACCTCGAACTTGTCTGCCTCAGGCAGTACGGCAACGGTAGCGGCAGAGGTGTGCATACGTCCCTGTGTCTCTGTGGCAGGTACTCGTTGTACACGATGCACGCCCGACTCATACTTCAGCGTACCATAGACATCGGCACCGCTGACGGCGAAGTCGATCTCCTTGAATCCGCCTACGGCACCCTCGCTGACACTCGTGATGGAGAGCTGCCAACCCTTCGACTCGCAGTAGCTCTTGTACATCTTGAAGAGGTCGCCAGCGAAGAGACAAGCCTCGTCGCCACCCGTACCAGCGCGGATCTCCATCTGTACGTTCTTAGCGTCTTCTGGATCCTTGGGGATGAGTGCTATTTTGATTTCCTCCTCCAGTTTGGGTTGCAGGGCCTCATTGGCGGCAAGCTCCTCACGGGCCATTTCTTTCATCTCGGGATCGTCTTCGTTGGCCAGGATATCTTTTGCTTCCTTAATGCCGTTCAGACAGGCGATGTAACGTTTGCGGGCATCCATGATGTCGCCCAGATCCTTGTATTCCTTTGTCAGTTTCACGAAACGGTTCTGATCGGCAATCACGTTAGGGTCGGTAATCAAGGTCGATACCTCCTCAAATCGTGCCTCCAGACCATCGAGTTTCTGCAGTATGCTGTTGGTTGTCTCTGCCATTAATCTTATTTATTATTTGTTTCAATATATTTTCCTGTTCCCTTGCAGACCGTGCATTCATACCTGCCGTCGGGTGTCTTTCCCATGCCACGACAAGTAGGGCATTTCCCAGCCTTTTTCAGTTCTTCTTGCTGCTTCAGCAATTTCTTGTCGTCGGATTTAGTACGCTTGTGATTGGTCTGGGCTCCCTTTAGGCTGCTTTGTAAAGTGTCCTCAACGATCATGCTTGTCAGTTCTGCACAGGATACCAGTGCGAGGAGACAGCAGAGCAGGAAAGACGCTTTTTTCATGCGTTTAGTATTCAAATGTGCCGAACTCACTCTTGATGGTCAGGCTCTTTTTGCCTTCCTCGATGTGACCCACGACCTGTGCGTCGATATTGAACGACTTGGATAGTTCAATCACCCTGTCAGCCACTTCCGGACGCACATAGATCTCCATACGATGACCCATGTTGAACACCTGGTACATCTCTTTCCAGTCGGTGCCCGAGCAGTCGTGGATGGCCTGGAAGAGTGGTGGCACGGGGAACATGTTGTCCTTCACCACCCGGCAGTTGTCGCTGACGAAGTGCAGTACCTTCGTCTGGGCACCGCCTGTGCAGTGTACCATACCGTGAATCTCTGGGCGCAGCTCGTCGAGCAGCCGCTTGATCACAGGCGCATAGGTGCGGGTGGGAGAGAGCACGAGCTGTCCTGCATCCACAGGAGATCCCTCTACGGCATCCGTCAGCTTGTATTGGCCGCTATACACCAGTTCGTCGGGTACAGCATGATCAAAGCTCTCAGGATACTTCTCTGCCAGATACTTGGCGAAGACATCGTGACGGGCTGAGGTCAGGCCGTTGGAGCCCATACCGCCGTTGTAGCGCTTCTCATAGGTGGCCTGTCCTGTGGAGGAGAGACCCACGATGACATCACCCGGACGGATGTTCGCATTGTCGATAACATCAGAGCGCTTCATGCGGCAGGTAACGGTGGAGTCGACGATGATGGTGCGCACGAGGTCGCCCACATCGGCAGTCTCGCCGCCTGTAGGCCAGATGCCGATACCCATCTCACGGAGCTCTGAGAGCAGTTCGTCAGTACCGTTGATGATAGCGGAGATCACCTCACCAGGCACCAGCATCTTGTTGCGCCCGATGGTACTCGACACGAGGATGTTGTCTACGGCACCCACGCAGAGCAGGTCGTCGGTGTTCATCACGATCGCATCCTGGGCGATACCCTTCCATACGGAGAGGTCGCCCGTCTCCTTCCAGTACATGTAAGCGAGGCTCGACTTGGTGCCGGCGCCGTCGGCATGCATGATGTTACAATACTCCGGGTCGCCGCCCAGAATGTCGGGTATGATCTTGCAGAAAGCCTGCGGGAAGATACCCTTGTCGATGTTCTTGATGGCATTGTGCACGTCTTCCTTGGCGGCACTCACACCGCGCATCATATATCTGTTGTCAGTCATTTCATCTATAAACTCTAAACTATAAACTCTAAACTATAAACTATAAACAATAAACTATAAACTACTTTTCCTTTCCATGCCAGAACTCCCAGGAGGCGAAGGCTTGCAGGAGAAGCATCTCGAGGCCGTTCTTCACGTCGGCACCATACTCGGCCCCTCGGCGCATGAAGAGCGTCTGGTCTGGGTTGTAGATCAGGTCGTAGAGGATGGTGTGCGAGTCCATCGCCTCATAGGGCAGGTCAGGACACTCCTCCGTCTTCGGATACATGCCTAAGGGTGTGCAGTTCACGATGACATTGTACTCCTTGACAACCTCTGGGGTGATCATGTTGTACTGGATGGTGCCAGGCCGCGCGTATCGGCTCACGTAGACAGGCTCGATGCCGAGCGACTTCAGTCCGTAGCTGATAGCCTTTGATGCACCGCCTGTACCCAGAATGAGAGCTTTCTTGTGCCACTTCTTTTCGAGCATGGGCTCAATGCTCTGTGTGAAGCCGATGACATCGCTGTTGTAGCCTTTCAGGATGGTCTTGTTGCCCTCGTGCGTGACTCGGATGACATTGACGGCTCCAATGGCTCTGGCCTCAGGTGAGAGGGAGTCGAGGAAAGGAATGACCTTCTCCTTGTAGGGGATCGTGACGTTCAGTCCCCGAAGGTCGGGGTTCCTGTCAAGGATCTCAGGCAGCATGTCAATGCTGGGAATCTCGAAGTTCTCGTACTTGGCATTAATCTTCTCGTCGGCAAACTTCTGGTTGAAGTAGCTGATGGAGAAAGAGTGCCCCAAAGGGAATCCAATTAAACCGTACCTGTCCATATTCCTTAATTTACATGTTATTATTTTGTCGCGAAATACATCGTGCAGATGCCGAAGGTGAGTCGCTTGAAACGGGCCTCGCTGAATCCTGCCTTTCGCAGGATATCCGTCATCCGTTCTCCCTGTGGAAAGGCCTCGATGGTCTTCGTCAGGTAGCTGTAAGCGCTGGTGTCCTTGGAGATGATTCGTCCGTAGACAGGCAGCACCGTGTGGCTGTAGACGTGGAAGAGCTGCCGCATGGGAAAGCTGACGGGTGAGGTCAGTTCCACGATGCTCAGGTGCCCTCCCGGCTTGAGTACGCGGCACATCTCCCGCAGACCGTAGTCGAGGTTTGCAAAGTTACGAATGCCGAAGGCCGCCGTCACGGCGTCGAAGGTCGCTTCGGGGTAGGAGAGGGCCAGACAGTCTTCCTTCTCGAAGGATATGATGTCGTGCAGTCCCTTCTGGCGGACCTTCTCACGGCCGACCTCCATCATTCCCTCGCTGATGTCAGCCCCTATCAGTCTGTCGGGGTGCAGCATCTCTGCTGCGAGGATGGCGAAGTCGCCTGTGCCTGTGGCGATGTCGAGCAGGGTCTTGGGTTCATAGGGGGCCAGTTGCTTGATGGCCTTGCGGCGCCAGCCCTTGTCGATGTTCCACGACAGTCGGTGGTTCAGCTTGTCGTAAGACGGGGCGATGTTGTCGAACATCTGCTCCACCTGCTGCGCCTTCTCGCCCTCGCCATAGGGCTTGATCACCTCCTGTCTGTACATACTTTGAGCTTTGAGCTTTAAGCTTTAAACTTTATGATTACCTTTTCTCAAAGGCTTTCAACCAGCTGCTGACGTTCTTCTCGATACGTGTGGCAATGTCATCATCGCTGGTCTCACGCTCAAAGCGCTCACCCACGATGTGCTCGTAGAGCTCGATATAGCGGTCGCTGACGCTCTCTGCGTACTCGTCTGTGATCTCTGGCATCACCTGTCCGGGCTCGTTCATGAAGTTGTGCTCGATGAGCCACTGGCGTACGAACTCCTTCGAGAGCTGGCGCTGGGGCTCGCCCTTGGCCAGTTTCTCCTCGTAGCCGTCGGCATAGAAGTAGCGGCTGGAGTCGGGGGTATGGATCTCATCGATGAGGTACACCTTGCCGTCGCGCTTGCCGAATTCGTATTTCGTGTCTACGAGGATCAGTCCGCGTTTGGCGGCAATCTCCTGTCCGCGCTGGAAGATCTTGCGGGTGTAGTCCTCCATCACGGCATAGTCCTCGGCCGATACCAGCCCCTGGGCGATGATCTCTTCCTTGGAGATGTTCATGTCGTGACCCTCGTCGGCCTTGGTCGTCGGGGTGATGATGGGCTCGGGGAAACGCTCGTTCTCCTTCATGCCGTCGGGCAGCTTCACGCCGCAGAGTTCCCTGCAGCCGTTCTTGTACTCACGCCAGGCAGAACCTGTGAGGATGCTCCGGATGATCATTTCCACACGGAAGCCCTCACACTTCAGACCGACGGTCACCATGGGGTCTGGGGTGGCGAGTTTCCAGTTCGGACAGATGTCCGTCGTGGCATCCAGGAACTTTGCGGCGATCTGGTTCAGTACCTGCCCCTTGAAGGGGATACCCTTGGGCAGCACCACATCGAATGCGGAGATACGGTCGGTCGCCACCATTACCATCAGGTTGTCGTTGATGTTGTACACGTCACGGACCTTGCCGTGATACACACTCTTCTGTCCCTCGAACTTAAAGTCCGTCTTTGTCAATGCTTTTATCATATTCTTCGTATGCGTTTACTATTTTCGTTACTAATTTGTGGCGCACGATATCCGAGCGGTCCAGGTTCACCACGCCGATGCCTTCCACATTGTTTAATATATGTATCGCCTCGACGAGTCCGCTCTTGGCATTCTTCGGCAGGTCGATCTGCGTCATGTCGCCCGTGATGATCATCTTCGTGTTCCATCCCATGCGGGTGAGGAACATGCGGATCTGGGCGGGCGTCGTGTTCTGGGCTTCATCGAGAATCACCACGGCATCGCTGAGTGTGCGGCCTCGCATGAAAGCCAGCGGCGCAATCTGTATGACGTGCTTCTCCATCATGTCCTGCAGCTTCACCTGCGGCAGCATGTCCTCCAGCGCATCGTAGAGCGGCTGCAGGTAGGGGTCGATCTTGTCCTTCATGTCGCCGGGCAGGAAACCTAGTTTCTCGCCTGCCTCCACAGCGGGCCGCGAAAGGATGATCTTCTTGGCCGTCTTCTCTTTCAGGGCCTTTACGGCTAATGCTATCGAGAGATAGGTCTTGCCGGTGCCTGCTGGTCCTACGGCGAACACCATGTCGTTCTTCTCGTAGGCCTCTATCAGCCGTTGCTGATTCTTCGTGCGCGGCTTGATGGGACGGCCCGACATAGAGTAGCACACTACGCCGTCGGGCATCTCACCGCCCCCGTGACGCCCTTTCACGATGTCGAGGATTTCTTCTTCCTTCAGGGCATTGAAGCGCACGACATGCTGACGGAGTTTCTCGGCTGCCTCCTCAAAGGCCGCCATCTGTTCCTCGTCGCCTAAGATGCGCATCACATTGTCGCGGGCTACTATCCTGAGCTTAGGATAGAGCGAGCGCAACATCTGTAGATGCGTGTTGCCGACCCCATAGAATGTTACGGGGTCTATATCTTCTAATATGATATGTTTCTCTGTCAATCTGAATAATTTTTTCTTTTTGGCTGCAAAGATACGAAAAAAGTTTGTAACTTTGTACCCGAAAAGAGAAAATGTTCATGAAACTGACCAAAAATAGATATTTGACAGGGTTTGTAGCCGTCGTTCTGGTGCTTGCCTGCGTCAGATGGATGTTCCCTCAGGTGGCCAAAGGCCACGAGGTGACGCCTGTGGACGACCAGCCCGTGGCGGCTGTGCCCCCGAAGCCTGTTCTCAAGGCCCGCCATAACCCCATCCGCTCCGTTCCCAATTACCAGGAAGCCTTCCCCGATACCAACGGTCTGCAGCTGACGGCTGCCAACCAATGGGGAGTGACGCCCGTGGGGAACCGTGCCGATGCCGAGTCGCGCAAACGCGAGCTCGTCTATGTGGGCTCCAATCCTTACTACCACGTCGATCCGCTTTATTCGAGCATTCCCTATCTCGTGCCCCGTGCAGCCGTATTGCTGCAAGACATCGGACAGGCTTTCTTCGACAGCCTTTATGTCAAGGGCGTGCCCCTGCATAAGATCATCGTCACCAGCGTGCTCCGCTCGCAGGAGGATGTGGCGAAGCTGCGCCGCAGGAACGGCAATGCCACGGAGAACTCCTGCCACCTCTACGGCACCACCTTCGACATTTGCTACAATCGCTATAAGACGGTCGAGAATCCCGACGGTCCTCCTCGTCGCGAGGTGCGCAACGACACGCTGAAGTGGGTGCTCTCCGAAGTGCTCCGCGACATGCGGGAGGAGGGACGCTGCTACATCAAGTACGAGGTGAAACAGGGCTGTTTCCATATGACGGTGAGGTAGTTGAGAGTTGAGAGTTGAGAGTTGAGAGTTGAACATTAACATTATAAACTTAAAAACCCAAAGATTATGAAATTAGACGGAAGAAGAGAAAGTTCCAACGTGGAAGACCGCAGAGGAATTAGTGGAAAGGCAGTGGCCGGTGGTGGTATCGGTGCAGTCATTATCGCTGCATTGTTCGCCTGGATGAGCGGCGGCGATCCCCTCTCGGCAGGTCTGCAGGCCGCCCAGGAGCAGATGGCTCAGAGGACGGAGACCGTTGGCGAGGAGAACTTCACCGAGGAGGAGCAGGCTCTGGCCAGCGACTGTAAGAAGATCCTCGCTTCGACGGAGGATGTCTGGGGACCCGTGTTCGAGAAGATGGGCGGAACCTATACCAGCCCCACGCTCGTGCTCTTCACCAATCAGGTGAACTCTGCCTGCGGTAATGCGACGGCAGCCGTAGGACCCTTCTATTGCTCCGGCGACCAGAAACTCTACATCGACCTGTCGTTCTTCACCCAGATGAAGCGCCAGCTGGGCGTCGATGGCAACACCTTCGCCTATGCCTACGTCATCGCCCATGAGATCGGCCATCACGTGGAGTACCTGACGGGTACCCTCTCGAAGGCCCATCAGGCTATGAACTCCACCGACAAGGTGAGCGCCAACAAGATCAGCGTACGTCTGGAGCTGCTGGCCGACTACTATGCCGGCGTGTGGGCCCACTATGAGGATGCCATGAACCACTCGATGGAGTACGGTGACCTGGAGAAGGGTCTTGAGCTGGCCAAGGCCATCGGCGACGACTGGCTGCAGAAGAAGGCCCAGGGCCGTGCTACTCCAGAGTCGTTCACTCACGGTACCAGCGACCAGCGCAAGCGTTGGCTGAAGAAGGGCTTCGAGACGGGTGACATGCGCACCTCGACCTTCGATGTCCAGAACTACAACGACCTGTAGTAACCTCTTCCCCTCTGAGTAGGGGAACGCAAGAACAAGCGCCATGGCATCGGAATAATCCGTCACCATGGCGCATTTCTTTCCTGTCTATTTTACCAAATGGCACGCATGGCACGCGGCACGCATGGCACGCTACAGCATCATTTTCCCAGTCTTCCGATAGACTGCCATCTGGGTGCCCTCCGCTGTCTCATCGGCCGTCTTCTCGATCAGGTGATCCTTCATCAGCCGACGTGTCTTACTGCGGGCTGCCCCGGCACTGCTCAGGTTGAAGCACCGCATCACATCCTCATTGGTGAACTCCTCCGGCAGCCGTGAGAACGCCTCGATGGTCTTCTGCCGACGCTGCACGTTGATGGATGCCTCACGCGTCTTGTTGTCGAAGTAGGTCTCTGCCAGGGCACCGAAATAGTGACGCTGACAGGCATACTGGATATTCGTCAGCAGCTCGGCCAGCCGCCAGTCCACATCGTCCGTCTCGAACTCCCCGCACCAGTAGTCACCGTCCTGGTGCATCTGGTCCCAGTGGCGCATCACGATAAACGGCGTGGCGAAGTTCAGACCGTGGTAGGCGCAGCGCTTCAGCAGCATCTCGTCTGCCCTCGAGTCGTTCTCCTTGGCGTCCTCCATACGGCGCGCCGTCCAGTCATAGAGTTCATCGACGAGCTTCTGAACAGACAACTCACCCTTCATCCTGTCGAGTTTGAATGCCCAGCTCTTGAGCCGTTCGTCACTCGCGAAGTCCAGACATTCCTCGCGCTCCATCATCTCAAAGTTCGTTGCAGGCAGCGGGATGCAGGTCAGACGCGTGGCCAGGCCGCTTCCGAAGTTCTGCTCGTTCACCTTCTTCTTCAGGGCGATAGGCGTGCCGGTGTAAATAAAATTCCACGTTACAAAGAAGTCCTGGAAGATCGAGTCTACGTTCGAATAGGCCTGTCCGTCTTCCTCGTTATGGAAGGCTTTCAGTTCCATCGATTGCTTGTCGATCCACGAGCCGCCCTTCTGCACCGTCACGGTGTTGTCGAGCTCCGTGTCGAAGGTGAGCATGTGCAGTTGCATCTCCACGCCATCCACGGTCTCCACCGCATTCACCATGTCCTGGATGAACTGGGCATTGGATGTTCTTGCCGGATGCACCCTCACCACCACCTTCGGCTTCTTGGGCTTCTCCTTGTTCGCGCCCTTGGTCTTCATCTCCTCACGATAGGCATTGATGGCTTCCTTGCCTTCCTTGTCGGCCGCGACGATGGGTGCAGCCAGCAGCTTGAACAGCCTCGTGGCGAACGACTTTCCACTCGCAGGGTCGCCGATGATCAGTGTCGAGTTGTTCAGTCTTCTCAGCTCCTCCGGACGGTGGTAGAACCTGTACGTACATCTTGTCATCAAGGTCATCATCAGGCCGCCGCCCACGAACAGCGCCGCCGGATACTGGTTCCTTTTCAGTCCCTTGCAGATATCACGGATCAGCGGATAATCCTCCATCATCGCCTCTATCTGCTCGCCCCATTTCCACAGCAGGGTATCGATTTCCTCTCCAGAGTGGGAGGGGCTAGGGGTGGCCTGATCCGCCGCCTTGGGAATGCATTTCGTCACAATGCTCTGCATCATTTTGCTGATGCCTTTTGGCGGTTCCTTGCAGGCCGACTCCACGATGCCCTGCATTTCCTGTTCGTCGAGTCCCAGCCGTGGCATCACCTGCATGAGCAGTTCCGGACTGTTGTCGCAGATGGCCCTGAGGTTCACCGCCAGTTGATACAGCTTCACGTTCCTTTCTCCCTCCTGCGGCTCTCCGCCGTTCCTGCGCCACCATTCTGCAATGATCTCACTATACGCTACGCCCCGGAAGGTTTTTTCAGCATCGGACTGTCTCGGACTGTCTCGGACTTCTTTTTCTGCATCGGACTGTCTCGGACTGTCTCGGACTTCTTTTTCTGCATCGGAATTATTAGTCCGTGTTTGTCCGTGTTTGTCCGATGCTTTTATATTCGTCCGATGCTGTTTGTCCGATGCTTCTTCCCACGGCCGATAGTGCTTGTTCGCTTTTTTCGCGCCTCTCGGCACATCCTCTTTGCCCTGCTTCTCGCGCTCCTTCAGCCTTGCATACTCTTTGGCACTCTCTTCCTCCGTCAGCCCCTCCTCGAAGATGGCATCGTCCAGATACAGCAGCACATCGTCCGTCGCAGGCCCGGTGTACATTACCCGTGGCTGGTCGTGGGCGCTCGTGTCCATCTCCGTCTCGGTCACCGTCGCCAGCCTCACCTGGTTCTCCAAGATTGTCTTTCCCGGCTTCCGCCGGCACACGGCGTGCAGTCCCCAGCCGCTCGACACCGTCAGCTCCAGCAGCCCGATCTCGTCCTTCTTCGCCAGCAGCCTCTGGGCGATCTCCCTGCACGCCTCCTCCTTGCCGCAGTCGATGTCGTGGGCGAAGGTCGAGGCGCTGTGGCAGCAGCCTTTCAGCACCCCGTCGGGCAGCAGGTCGTTGTAGTTGAACTGTTTCAGCTTCGCCTTCGCCTTCTTGTCCCCGTCGCGTGCCAGGCGGAAGTTCCTGATGTTGGCTTCCGTATTGCGGATGGCGAAATACTCTTTCCTCGTCTTGACAGGGCGGGCCTTCTTATGCCCGCTCCTGTCCACATAGATATAGTTAATCATTAAGGTTTGTTACTGTTCTCGAGAATTTAGCAGAACTCTATCAGGTCCAGTTCGCGGTCGATCAGTGCCTCCTTCGCGTCCTTGGCGTGCTCTTCGAGCAGTCCGATCATCGTGGCCGTCCCGTAGTCCTTGGGGAAACTGCCGAACACCTTGATGCGCTCCAGCGACTCTCTGACCCAGCCCCACGGCAGCTTCTTCACCAGAAGGTCTTTCTTGCGGACGTAAGGCTTGCGGTTGTACGCCTTGAATGTCAGTCTGCCCGTCTCCTCGTCTATATACAGAACGCCTGGCACTCTCTTGCCACCTGCTATCTTCTGCAACAGTTCGATAGCGTTTAAAATTAAAATATACTTTTTTATCATAGGTTTTTTCCTCTCTCTCGTAGGCCAGTGTGACCTATTCAAAGAATCTCTTGGCTTCCCATGCGCGACGGCGTTCGAGGCCTTTGAGGCGCTGGCCGCCGGCGAACACCCAGCGGTTCCACTCCCGCTTGATCTCCCGCATGTTGCGCTGTTCCCTGATGAACCTCAGCAGTGTGGAGTTCTTCAGCCGCCCGATGCCCAGGTTGAAGGCGAACGACACGAGCGCGTCCAGCTGCGCCTCTGTCCTTGCGACGCCCAGCGCCCTCACCTGTTCCTCCACCTCCCGGATGTCGTTCACGAGCAGCTCCTTCGCCCACCATGGACTGATCTTGTCGCCCATCTCCACGTCCTTCGTGTGGCCGTAGCCGATCGTCACCACTCCCGCTGCATCGCGGTAGGCCTCTAACCTCAGCCCTTCCAGCTCCATCAGCTTTCTCAATAATTTGTCCGTTGTCCTCATAACTCTTAACTCTCAACTCTCAACTCTCAACTCTTAATTCTTGTCTTCTTCGGTCCGTACCTTCTGATCATGTACCGCATGTGTCCGGCGAACATCAGCGTCGGCATGTCGTCTTTCAGCATCTGGCAGGCGAGCTTGTAGTGATGCTTTGCCACGGCGCTCTTGAAGGTCATCCTCGTGCCCGTCATCACATACACCACCAGCGCATAGGCCATCGCCGCACGGTCCACGGGATGATAGAAGTCGAGCATCTTCTGCAGTCGGTGTCGGCTCTCCTCCGTGAGCCAAAGCTCCAGCAGCTTCATCATCATCGTCACCGGCAGTGCCTGCATCCAGTCGCCGAACACCTCCTCGCCGTCGGTCTTCTCAATCCATGGGGCCAGGTGGTGCAGCATCTGTGTCATCTGATACGCCTCATTTCTCTGTCTCTCCTCTTGTGTGTCTGTCAGCTGAGCCGACTCCAGCACTTCTTCTTGAATCTTTGCCATAAATGTTTTTTTGTTAATGAAGTGAATAAAAACTGTTACCAGAGACTCATTTGAAATCTCTGGTGCAAAGATTCTGAATAACAATGGATAAAAACAAAGTTATCCAGCAAAACTTTTTCTCGGCAAAGGGCTGAAAATCAAAGCTTTACTGGATAACTCTGAATAACATGAAAATAAGTCAGCGTAAGTCAGGACTTGTGTTTCCTCAGAAGCCCCTCAAAAGTGCCCAGCAGCACGTTCTCTTCGTCCGTACAGCGCTTCACGCTCAGTCGGCTCTGGACGGTCGGGAGCTTGTAGAACGGCTCGAAGGCGAAGAACATGTCGGCCATCTGCAGCTGCGAGTCGTTGATGACCTGTCGGCTGATCACCTGTCCGATGAAGAAGCATACCTTCGTCACCTGCACGTTCTGCATCGTGCCGCCCAGGAATGCCTTCAGCTTCGCGCCGTGCATGCCCACCATGTCGTCCATCGCCTTGCAGAAGGCGTCGGCGTCTATACGATAGATATATGTACCCGCATTCCCGCGCGCGTGACTCTCGATCCGCTGCCCGTTCTTCTCTGCCGCCTTCCGTATGATGGCCTTCACCCGGTCGGCAAAGGTCTCGGCCTCGCAGGGCTCGGGTTCGCCGGTCTCATGCGACTCCTCCTCTTTGTCGGCCTCCGCGGCGGTGGTTGTACTGGTGAGTTCCGCCTTATCCACTTTCACCTTCCCTTTGTCTATCGTCAGGTTTACCACGTCGTTGTCGTGTACGTCTACGTATGAGCCGTAATTGATGAAATTACCTTTTACCTCCATCTTGATCGTTAAAGTTTACTGTGTCATTGTGGTGTATGTCTGTCACCTTGTCGGCCTTCAGCTGTTCCACCGCCAGGTTGCTGCCGGTGAGGTTCAGGTTCATCTGCTGCTGCAGGACTGCCGTCTGTCGCTGTTCGAGCTGCTGCCGTTCCACGAGCTTCTGCTGGCGGACGCTCAGGACTGCGTTCGACATCATCATCGCCTCCTGTGGCATGCCGCTCTGGAGCAGGGCGATCATCGTGTCGGTGGCCACATGCTCCGTGTAGTCCGTGTCGCCCCGGGAGGCCGCAATGGCCATCATCTTCATGCAGAGAGCCGCCGCGGGGCTGCTCTCTGAACCGGCCTTTGTGGGTGACACGTCCGCCTCACAACCGCCACTTGTCTTTGGCAATTGTTTGTCTTCCTCCATTTCAGAAATACTCAGTTTGGGGTGAGTTTCCTCTGGTTGATATAACCAGCTGCAAAAGTATTAAATTTCCCGCTCATTCGAGCATGTTTTCCGGGAAATCTTTCGTTAAATAATCTTTATGAGATTACAAAGGTTCCAGACCCCTCGTGTCCCGAGTTTCCTAAAAGATTGATACGATAATCTTGTCGACGATCTCGTCGAAGTATTTCTGCTTGATACTGCCGAGGCGACGCTGAACATCACGCTCGATATTGCCCGTAAGAATCTGACACTTTACGAGACTGGGCTTAGAGAAGGAAAAGCCTTCTACCATATCATCGGTCAACTGATAGGAATACTGAGGATTGAGCCAGTCGTTTGATGTGATGAGCACGAGGTAGAACATACCGTCCTCGTCCTCCTGCAACTCATCGTTTGAAACAATGATGGCGGGATGGGGCTTAAAAGTGCCATCGGGAAAGAGGAAACTCACCTCGACAATGTCTCTCTGATGGTACTTCATAGGTAGCGGGCAATTATGGGAGCCATAGACTTTCGAGAATGTTCAAGGGCTGCATCCCTTAGTTCGCGGTGGGCCTGCAACTCTTCCTCAGTCGGCTGATCATTACTGACAGCCTTCTGTACAAATAGCCCTGTTGCCAGCAATGCAGCCAACTTGCGGCGTGCAAGGGCGTTGCTCTGATTGTATTCTAACGTTATGGTACACATAATTGCAACTATTTAATGTTTCTGGGTGCAAATTTACGATAAGTTTTCCAATCTTCCAAGCTTTTACAGAAAAAAGTGCGGACAGCCGATCGCCATCCGCACTTGGGTATGTAACAAAAGCGCTCGGGCTCTGCCCGCTCTCTTGCTATCGAAAAGACGCAAGAACCGTCCCTCTGTATCCACTATACATACCTCAGCCAAGCCTCACAATGTGTCAGACACTCTGTGAGCATGGCTACAAAAAAACTGACCTCACCCCCAGGTGCCTCCATGACTAAACTGACTAAATCAATCACTTATCTCCATAGTGACCATAGGTGGAGAGCACATCTACATGAACTTCCGTTTCGAAGATACGATAGACCAAACGGTGTTTCTTCGTAATCTGACGGCTCCACCGATTTTCAGGCTGCCCTTTCAGAGGTTCCGGATGGCCTGTTCCTGTTTTGGGATGCACAATAATCTCGTTCAGCAATTTTACAGCTTTTTTGAATGCTTCCGGTTCATTGCGCTTCAGTTTCGCAAGTCCCTTCTCAGCTTCGGGTGAATATGTGATTGTGTACATACTCAGAGAGAATTAAGCCACGCATTCATATCGTCACGATTGGTAAAGGATTTTCCCTTACCTTCGGCTATTTCTTGTTCTGCTTTATCAATACGGGCAAAGAACTCCTCTTTGCTCATAAGCGTAGGGTCAGCCTCTTTCTCTGCAACGAGCTTGCGCAGATATTTGGCTACACGCTTCAGCATACCCTCGTCCTCGGCCAGAGCACCTAAATTGCGCAGTATCTCTGCATTCAGTTGTATTGCGGTCATAACTTATTTATTTTATTCTGCTGCAAAGATACGAATAAGTGAGCAAAAAACCAAATTTTATTTGAGTTTTTTCGTTCCCCCCATCCAGACACGAAGAAACGGAAGCCGCTGACTTCCGTTTCTCTATTCTCATCTTTGGGGGGACAGATAACAAAAGAACCGTCCCTCCGTTATATATTCTTTATATATATTCTTTATTCTGTATAATTCAGCTTCTTGGTTTCCATGTCACGAGAGAAGTGGCGGAAGAAGTCCCAAATCAGGCGAGCTGCAGGCTTGAAGTTCCAATGGCCATAGTTATTGATAGCGATAAGAC
>Ga0247611_10001262_pt1 | contig 45928 bp, 39 predicted proteins | sample 177DNAGHGhighgp2_FD_192422 | JGI IMG/M metagenome (GOLD analysis project Ga0247611, IMG submission 192422) | Sheep rumen microbial communities from Palmerston North, Manawatu-Wanganui, New Zealand - 1770 DNA GHGhigh gp2 | ecosystem: Host-associated > Mammals > Digestive system > Stomach > Rumen... | reverse complement strand
AAATCACGTGCTCTGGCCAACTGAGCTAAAGAGGCTTTTCTAAGCAGCCGCTCTCTTCTTCAGATTTACGACCTGTCGGAAAACGGCTGCAAAGTTACTACTTATTTTTGAATTACCAAAACTTTTCTATGTTTTTTTTATCTATTCCTCAATTTTTCTTTAAATTTCTGCAACTGGCCACGCATAGAATCAACGCAAAGGTCTATACTTTCCTCAAACGTGTCAGTAGTTTTCTCTACAAAGAGTGTGCTTCCAGGCACTGTCACCGACAGACTGGCTTCCTTGTTCTGAGCAGTGGCAGGCTTCACTACTTTCAACTGCACCTCCACATTCTTTATATCCTCAAAAGTTTTTTCTAACTTGGCGACCTTCTTTTCGATGAACGCCTCTAACTTCTCAGTAGCGTCGAAATGAATCGACTGGATCTTAATCTCCATAGTTACCTCCAATTTTTAAGGGTTAATATTAAGGATTAGGCTCTAGGATGAGCCTCTTTGTATACGCGTTTTAGCTGTTCGAATGTCGTGTGGGCATAAATTTCCGTCGTACTGACGCTCTCATGCCCGAGCAGATTCCTGATACTCTCCAGTCCCGCCCCATTGTTGAGCATGGCTGTGGCAAAGGAGTGGCGCAGCACATGGGGAGAGCGTTTCTTCAGCGACGTTGCCCCCGTGAGATACCGATGCACGATCTCATACACTTGCTGTCCCGTCATCCGATGACCCTTGTCGCTCAGGAAAAGGGCATCGCAATCACCCTTCACCTGTTCGTCACGCACGATGACATACTTCCTAAGAGTCTCGGCGAGTTCCGGCCCGAAAGGTACGATACGCTGTTTGTTACGCTTTCCCGTCACCTTGAGCTGACCCATCTCAAAGTCAATGTCGCCGTCATCCAGCCCCGTCAACTCTGAACGTCGCAGACCCGTCTCATATAATAATAATAACAAGGTACGCGCGCGAACATCTTTATAATTATCCCCCCACTCCACATTATCGAGCAGACGATCCATCTCACCCTCACGGACAAACTGCGGAAGGGGCTTCGGTTTCTTCAAACCTACAACGGCATGGGCAGGATCCTTTTCCACCAGCCTCCGCTTCAGGGCATAGCGAAAAAAGGAACGCAATGCACTCAACTTCTTATTAATCGTTGATGCATTGTTTCCTCTGTCCATCAGACTCTCCATCCAGTCACGGATCAGGTCGGTATCTACCGCCTCTAAAGAGAGTCCGTCTTCCCTAAAAGTCAGATACGATTCAAACTCACGAAGGCTATCCTCGTATGTCTGCACGGTCTGCGGTGATGCATTCCGTTCGAAGCGCAGGTAGTTCAGAAACTGGTCTATCATTCTCTTGCCTTAACACAGGTTTTTCATAACAACCTGTTTTCGGCTACGAATTTACGAATAATTTCCGAAACTACCAAATTTTCGGGAATATTTTTTTATTCCTCGTTGGTACGAAGCTGCTGTACGTAAATGGCGTGCTCCATCTTGAGGCGCTTCAGCACAGACGGCTTGTCGAACTGCTGACGACGGCGAAGCTCCTTCACAACCCCAGTCTTCTCAAACTTTCTCTTAAATTTCTTAAGGGCCTTCTCGATGTTCTCGCCTTCTTTTACAGGTACAATAATCATTTGTCTTTTGCTTTAAAATTTTATGTTAAACTTAACGCTTCGGGCACAGGTGCCACGAAAAGCGGGTGCAAAGTTACAACATTTTCACGAAATGAACAAATCTTTTGCAAAATTTTACATAACTTCAACGCAAATTCTTTGAAATCCTACAGATTATCAGGCTGATAATGGCTCACAAGCATTGCGGAGCCACTCTGTTTCTGTCGCATCAAGATGGGGCGAGAGGGTATCGAAGACGCGCTGGTGATAGGTGTTGAGCCACTCGATCTCCTCAGGGAGGAGCATATCCATGATGATGGGTTCCTTGTCGATGGGACAGAGGGTGAGCGACTCGAACTGGAGGAACTTACCGAACTCTGTCTCTTTGTAGGGAGTAACGAGCAGGGTGTTCTCGATACGCACGCCGAACTTCCCCGCGAGATAGATGCCTGGTTCGTCGGTAACGGTCATTCCCTCCACCAAGGGTGCAGGCTTCCACTCCATGCGTATCTGGTGAGGCCCCTCATGCACATTGAGATAGGAACCCACGCCATGACCCGTGCCATGCAAATAGTTCAACCCCTCGCGCCACAGAGCCTGACGTGCCAGGATATCGATCTGCGTACCGCTGGTACCGCTCGGGAACTTACACAGTTCCACCTGTATATGTCCCTTCAGCACAAGGGTATACACCTTCTTCATCTCGTCTGTCAACGGGCCGAGCGCAATAGTTCTGGTGATGTCCGTCGTGCCGTCGAGATACTGTGCTCCGCTATCCAACAGCAACAGACCTTCCGGCTTCAAGGTAGCATCCGTCTCTGGCGTTGCCTCATAATGGACAATAGCCCCATGTTCCTGATAGCCGGCAATGGTGTCGAAAGAGATGTCACGATAGAGTGGCTGTTGGGCACGGAGCGCAGTCAGTTTCTGATCAATAGCCATTTCGGTGAGAGTGATCTCCCCTAACCCCTCCTGCAGAGATGCCATTTGCCCCTGAAGCCATTTGAGAAACTTTACCATTGCGATGCCATCTTTCAGCATCGCCGACCTAAAACCCGCAATTTCCCTTTCATTCTTCGCAGTCTTCATCCGTTTCACAGGCGATTCCTCTTCCACGATTTCTGTCGCGCTCCTGACTCCCGACTCCTGTCTCCTGACTGCTTCGTACAAGGCATAGTTCACCTCGTCGGGATCGAGCAGGATGTTATATTCGAAATAGTCCTTCAGGCCTTTCTTCACATTCTCGTAGGCATCCACCCCTACCCCTTCGGTCTTCAAATAGGCTAAGACCTCTGGCGTCAGCTTCTCCTTATTAATATATAATGTGACCTCCTTTGAGGAAATCAGCAGATAAGAAACGAACACCGGATTGCAATGCACATCCGTACCTCGCAGATTCAACGTCCAAGCGATGTCGTCGAGGGCAGCCATCAACATCCCATCAGCATGTTTTTCTCTCAACGCCTGACGGACACGGGCGATCTTGTCATGGGCAGTCTCTCCGGCATACTCCAACGGATAGATTTCTACCGGATTTTTCGGAATTGCCGGACGGTTTGACCAAATTTGTGCCATCGGGTCCAGGTTTGTCCGCAGGGTGATACCCCCTTGTTTCCGTAGGTCGGCAATCAGGTCCTTCACGCTGCTGGCGGAACTGCACCAGCCGTCGAGAGCCACCTCAGCACCCGGACCACACTCCTTTCCGATCCACTCCGCAATGGTGGGCGTACCCTCCATTTTCAGTTTCATCAGTTGATATTCCGTACCCTTCAATTGTTCCTCTGCTGCGAGGAAATAGCGGGAGTCAGTCCAGAGGGCGGCTGACGTCAGGGTGACCACTGCCGTACCCGCCGAACCGTTAAAGCCACTGATCCATTCACGGCTCTTCCAATGGTCAGCCACATATTCACTCTGATGGGGATCGGTACTGGGGAAGATGAACGCCACCAAGTGCTCACGTCGCATCACCCCCCGAAGGTCTTCCATTCGCTGATTAATATTCATTTTCTATTCATTTTGTAATTTCGACTTTACAAAGGTACAAAGTTTTGGTCAGAGTTTCAACAGATTAACTAAGATTAATAATAAAAACGAAGGTATATCCGTCTTTTTTCGTAACTTTGCAGCACTTTTGATATAACAAATTAATAATAATACAATTATGGCATTTCTAACAAACGAGAAACTGACCATCGTCGGCGCAGCCGGTATGATTGGTTCAAACATGGCACAGTCAGCTCTCATGATGGGTCTGACAAGTAACATTTGTCTTTACGACGTATTCTCTCCAGAGGGTGTGGCCGAGGAGATGCGTCAGAGCGGCTTCGACGATGTAAACATTGTTGCTACCACCGATGCTGAGGAGGCATTCAAGGGCGCTAAGTACATCATCTCTTCAGGTGGTGCTCCCCGTAAGGCTGGTATGACCCGTGAGGATCTGCTCGCAGGCAACTGTAAGATCGCAGAGGAGCTTGGCCAGAACATCAAGAAGTTCTGCCCCGATGTGAAGCACGTGGTGATTATCTTCAACCCCGCCGACCTCACTGGTCTGGTAACATTGCTGTACTCTGGTCTGAAGCCCGGACAGGTGACAACACTCGCAGGTCTCGACACCACGCGTCTGCAGAGCGCCCTCGCCAAGAAGTTCGGTGTGATGCAGAACCAGATCACGGGTTGTGCTACCTATGGTGGCCACGGTGAGCAGATGGCCGTCTTCGGCAGCCACGTGGAGATCGCAGGCCGCAAGCTGACAGACATCATCGGCACCGCCGAGTTCCCCGCTGAGGAGTGGGAGCAGATGAAGGTCGACGTCACCAAGGGTGGTGCCAAGATCATCGAGCTCCGCGGACGCAGCTCTTTCCAGAGCCCCAGCTATCTCTCTGTTGAGATGATCCGCGCTGCCATGGGTGGTGAACCCTTCCGCTTCCCCGTTGGAACCTACGTGAAGACCGACAAGTACGACCACATCATGATGGCCATGAAGACCACCATGACTGCTGAGGGTGCTAAGTTCGAGGTTCCCCAGGGTACTGCCGAGGAGAACGCTAAGCTCGACCAGAGCTACGAGCACCTCTGCAAGATGCGCGACGAACTGGTGACGCTGAACATCGTTCCTCCCATCTCTGAGTGGAGCAAGATCAATCCGAACCTGTAATCACAGAGGTATGGCTTTGATTAAAAGTTATCGCGGTCTCGCTCCCAAGTGGGGGCGAGACTGTTATTTCAGCGAGAACGCTACGATTGTGGGTGACGTGACGATGGGCGACGAGTGCTCGGTGTGGTTCAATGCGGTGGTGCGTGGCGACGTGGCCCCCATCACCATCGGCAACTGCACGAATATCCAGGATGGCTCCTGCGTCCATGTGACCTTCGACACAGGTCCCACACATATCGGCTCGTATGTGACCATCGGCCACAACGTGACCGTTCATGCCTGCACCATCCACGACCATGCGCTCATCGGCATGGGCTCTACCCTACTCGACGGTTGTGAGGTAGGCGAAGGCAGTATTGTGGCGGCTGGTGCCCTCGTGCTGCAGAACACGAAGATCCCAGCTGGAGAGATCTGGGGCGGTGTACCTGCGAAGTACATCAAACCCGTCCGTCCAGGGCAGACAGATAACGCAGAACACTACGTGGCGTATTCGAAGTTCTACCTCAACGAGGAATGAGGACATCCGGCTGCCAGAGAATAACCTCCCCAGCATAGAGTGAGGCCTGTACATCGATGAGCCGCTGGTTCGACGAGCCTCGGAACAAGAGGTCTGGATCGCGCAGCTTCTCGATGAACGGGCCGTCCACCAGCACATCGAGTTGTTCCAACAGTTCCCGTTGGTCCTCATTGATCAGACTTTCAAATGTGAAGCCCGTATAACACCAGATATCCTTGTTTGACTGTTCATGGATGGCTCTTGCCAACTCGGCGAAGCCTGCCGCCTGATACATGGGATCGCCACCAGAGAAGGTAACGTTGGCGAATGGATCGGCCATGATGATACGCATGAGTTCGGCCGTCGACATCTCCCGCCCGCCGTTGAAGTCCCACGACTGTGGGTTATGGCAGCCAGGGCACTTGTGACTGCAACCTGCACAATAGATGGAGGTCCGGAACCCCGGACCATCCACCATCGTATCTTCTATGATATCTAAGACTCTAATCACCAAACAAATCCTGAGCTCCGTGGTCGATATGGGTCACGCGGTCGTTGAGCTCGGCGAGCTTGCCTGAGTTCCAGCGATCAGTCGTTCCCACCAGATAGCCCGTAATACGCTGCAGCTTGTCGATGTTCGTCGAACCACACTTCGGACACTGGGTCAAGTGGTCGTCGGCATTCTCATAGCCGCAGTCCATACAACGGTTACGATTGTGGTTCACAGAGCCGTAACCCATGTTCAGCTGGTCCATCATGTCTACCACACTCATAATCACCTGCGGATTATGGGTGGCGTCACCGTCGATCTCCACGTAGAAGATATGTCCGCCACGTGTCATCTCATGATAGGGAGCCTCCACCTCGGCCTTATGACGGGCTGAGCACTTGTAATACACGGGCACATGGTTGGAGTTGGTGTAGTAGTCGCGATCCGTCACGCCTGGGATGACACCAAACTCCTTGCGATCCTTCTTCGTGAACTTGCCGCTGAGACCTTCGGCAGGCGTAGCCAGCACGGAGTAGTTGTGGTGGTACTGCTCACAGAAGTCGTTGATGCGCTGACGCATATAGCTGACGATCTTCAGACCCAACGCCTGACTCTCCTCGCTCTCGCCGTGATGCTTACCCGTGAGGGCAACCAGACACTCAGCCAGTCCGATGAAGCCGATGCCGAGGGTACCTTGGTTGATTACGCTCTCGATGGTGTCGCTGGGTTTCAGCTTGTCGGCACCTATCCAGAGGCTTTTCATCAGCAGGGGGAACTGCTTGGCGAAGGCAGTCTTCTGGAACTGGAAGCGGTCGTCGAGCTGCTTGGCTGCCACCTCGAGCATGTGGTCGAGCTTGGCAAAGAACATGTCGATGCGTTTCTGCTGATCCTGCTCACCCATGCACTCGATGGCGAGCTTCACGATGTTGATGGTCGTGAACGACAGGTTACCACGTCCGATAGAAGTCCTGGGGCCAAAGCGGTTCTCGAACACACGGGTACGACAGCCCATCGTGGCCACCTCGTGCTCGTAGCGCTTGGGATCGTCGGCCTTCCAGTCGGGATCCTGATTGTAGGTGGCGTCGAGGTTCAGGAAGTTGGGGAAGAACCTGCGGGCCGTCACCTTGCAGGCCAGCTGGTAGAGGTCGAAGTTACGATCCTCAGGCAGGTAGTTCACGCCACGCTTCTTCTTCCAGATCTGGATGGGGAAGATGGCCGTCTCGCCGCCGCCCACACCTTCGTAGGTCGAAAGCAGAATCTCACGCATAATGCAACGGCCCTCCGCGCTCGTGTCCGTACCATAATTAATAGAGGAGAAGACCACCTGGTTGCCGCCACGCGAATGGATGGTGTTCATGTTGTGGATGAAGGCCTCCATCGCCTGGTGCACACGACCCACGGTCTTATTGATGGCGTGCTGCTGAGCGCGCTCCTTACCTTGAAGTCCGTCGAGCGGCTTCTTAATGTAGTCCATCAGCGGCTCATCGTAGAGGTCCTTATAACTCTCGCCGTTCAGGTCTTCGAGGGCTTTCAGCTCCTCGATATAACTCATGCGGACGTAGGGGGCCAGGTAGAAGTCGAAGGCGGGGATGGCCTGACCACCGTGCATCTCGTTCTGACAGCACTCCATCGAGATACAGGCCAGCACCGAGGCCGTCTCGATGCGCTTGGCAGGACGCGAGGCACCGTGTCCGGCGATGAAACCGCACTCGAGGATATGGTCCAGAGGGTGCTGCACGCAGGTCAGCGACTTCGTGGGATAGTAGTCCTTGTCGTGGATGTGCAGATAGTTGTGCTCCACGGCCTCGCGACTCTCCTCACTCAGAAGATAGTCGTCAACGAAGGGCTTTGTGGTCTCCGAAGCGAACTTCATCATCATGCCGGCAGGGGTGTCGGCATTCATGTTGGCGTTCTCACGCGTCACATCGTTGTTCTTGATGTTCACGATGTCGAGGAACACCTCACGCGTCTTGGCCTTGCGGGCCACCGAACGCTGATGGCGGTAAGCGATGTACTTCTGGGCCACATCCTTGCGGCTCGACTTCATCAATTCCACTTCGACGGCATCCTGTATCTGTTCCACAGTCATCTGACTGTCGCCACGTTGGGCGATATGGTCGGTTATCTGATATAGCAACCGCTCGTCCTCACCCTTGTCGGTGTGGAGCATGGCCTTACGGATGGCAGCCATAATCTTCTGCTCATTGAAGCCCACAATGCGCCCGTCGCGCTTAACTACTGTCTGTATCATATCATTGAAAGTTTTTAGTCGAAAATCGACTGCAAAGTTAGCAATAAAAAATGAAAAGTTATCCGTTTTGGACAACTTTTCTTTTGTTAATTATTGCAAAGTTTCCCGTTTTGGGTAACTTTCGCTTATTGCTTCGTACTGAAAGCCAACGCATAAACCCGCATCTGCTTCACCATTGCTACAAGTCCGTTGCTTCTGGTGGGCGACAGATGCTCTTTCAGTCCAATCTCCTCGATAAAGTAGAGGTCGGCATCCAGAATCTCCTGCGGCGTATGGCCGCTGAGCACTCGGATCAACAGGCTTACGATACCCTTCACGATCAGCGCATCGCTCTCAGCCCTAAAGTTAATGATAACACTTCCAGGTTTCCCGCAGTCCTCTGCCCGCAGGCCCTCCCCTCCTTTGGAGGGGCAGGGGGAGATCTCAGCCACCAGCCAGACGCGACTCTGGCAACCGTCAATCAAGTTCTGCTCCGTCTTGTACTTCTCGTCAAGCGGCTCCAAATCGTTGCCCAAATCAATCAACAGCTGGTACTTGTCCATCCAGTCGTCAAAGCCAGAGAACTCCTCAATGATCTCGTCTTGTATCTCGTTAATGCTCATCTTTATCTTCCTATCTTCATTTTCGGCCACAAAGGTACAAATAAGTGAGAAGAAAACCAAAAGAAATCCAAGTTTTCTCGAACGGAAATGCATTAAACGGTTATACGGTTACAGCTGTAACTATATCCTCTTTTGGCTGCAAACATGTATACAATGTCAAGAAAATTCAAATGCTCGCATCCGTTATCCGTTCATTATATAAATGCCTGACAATCAATACTTTATTATTTCTCAATTTTAGGGCTAAGGAAACTCCGACTTTGGGCTAAGGAAACTCCGACTTTCCTGCCACCTTTCTCCCAAAAACCAGCCACCTTTCTCCAAGTTTACCGTACAGTCTATACTATTGTAAAACTTTTTCACAACCTAGCCGATTCCAAAGAATACATGGTTACAATTGTAAGCGTAACCGCCAGAAACTATTTCTGCCCGCTTTTTGCATGTTTAACGGAAAAATCGAACGGAATTACGAAGGAATTTTGTACCTTTGCACACGAATATGGATGATACTTATGGAGCACTCTGACTACTCGACAGACGACATTGCCAGCAAGTGTGGTTTTAGAAATACTGCAGCATTTAACAGTGCCTTCAAATTTGCCTTCGGCATCACACCAACGGATTATCTGAGCAATATGAGTAGGATGTTTAAGAAAAAAAAGAGAATAATGATGAAGACAAGATTTAAGAAAGGCACCAAGGTTTTCGACATCGTGATTACCGCTATAGCGGGCATGTTCTCGGTGGGCATGATGCTCTATGGCGTGTTTTATTTCGGACTGGGCAATGCGTGGCCCGAACTGGTGCTCAACCTGTTCTACGTCGGCTGTCTGGCAATGATCTGGATGTACTTCTTCGACCGGCTGGACACCCTCAGATTCAACTACTGGTGCTCCATCTCGGTGGGCATGACGGTGCTGCTGCGCGACATCCTCTTTGCACCGCCGCTGGCCTATTACGCTCTTCATCTGGTGTGTCTCTCCCTCTCCGTGCTGTTACTCTGCACGCTCACCTATTTTTATGCACGTAAGAACTGGAAGAGCTACACCAAGCGCAACCTGTGGCTCATCTGCGTCATCGACATGATTATTGCTGCACTCTACAACCTGGGCATCTACCTGGAGCCCGTCAACGAGTACACCAACTACATGCTCACGGAAATCTGGATTCGTCCTACCATCACCTACGGCCTCGTGGCCTGTTTTGTAACAGAATCAAATCGTTATAACCAATAATTAATAAGTATGAAGCAGTTATTATTACTGATGGCGATGGTCCTGACAGTTCAGGCCAACGCAGACAACTACCGAGACATGGAACCCCTTGTGCTCGAAGTACCCGACATGAAGCCCGAGCTGGTCGAACTGCCCGAGCGGTCTGCCCTCAGCTTAGAGATGGCAGCGCCGACAGCCAGTCCCAAGATGGACTTTGACTTCTTTAAGACGAAAACGAACCCCGATGTCAAGCCATACAAGTTTATGGACGACATGACCTTCGTGGGTGTGCCCCTGTTCGTGGCCGGCTGGGCCGTCAAGGGCGACAAGGCGATGTTCCGCGTCAACCAGAAGGCCGAGAAGGGCGGTAAGAAGAATACACAGCTTCTCACCGACTTCAAGACGGGTATCGACGATTATACGCAGTTCTTCGGCCCCGCCATGGTGGTGGGTCTGAAGCTGGGCGGCTATGAAGGCCGCAGCGACTGGCCCCGCCTGTTGGCAAGCGCCGCTGCGTCGTACGCCATTATGGCCGGTCTCGTCAACGGCATCAAGTACACGGCAAAGGAGATGCGCCCCGACGGCTCCACCGCCAACTCATGGCCCTCGGGCCATACGGCCACATCCTTCGTCGGTGCCACGTTGCTCCATAAGGAGTATGGACTCACCCGCTCACCCTGGTGGTCGGTGGCTGGCTATGGTGTGGCAACGGCAACGGGTGTGATGCGTGTGCTGAACAACCGCCACTGGATCAGCGACGTCATGTCGGGCGCCGGCATCGGTATCATGTCCACCGAGGTGGGCTATGCCCTCTGCGACCTATTGTTCAAGGGAAAGGGCCTGCTGCGCAACGACCTGGTCATCGAAAACGAGAAGCCCTCCTTCTTCAGCATCTCCATGGGTCTGGGCCTTGGTAACAAGGAACTTGAGTTTGATGCGATGGGAGAGAAGGAGACCCTCCATTTCCGTGCCGCTACGGTGGTCGATGCCGAGGGCGCCTATTTCTTCAACAAGTACGTCGGCGTGGGTGGCCGCCTCAGGGTCAGGGCGCAGTCGGTCAAAGACTTCGGCGACTTTGCCAATTATGTGTCTGTCGAGGATTATTATGTCTGGACAGGCCTGCAGCCCCACTATGAAGCCGCCTATCCCACAGACTACACAAGTTCCGCTGATGCGAACGAGCTCACCTTCCTGAACAAAGTGGGCTATCAGTTTGAGTCGGAGAGTGCCTGGAATGAGAACGCGCCCGTCACCGACAGCTACGGCATCGTGAAGAGCGACCACATCACCGAGTTCACGGGTAGTGTCGGTGTCTACTTCAACCTGCCCCTCGGCACCCACTTCTCCTTAGGCACCAAGGCATTGGTCGGCCGTTCCATCACACAGGAGCTGGATATCGATGGCCACGCCGAGGGTAACATGAAGGATATCAGTTACACGATGTCGCTCGACAACCGTCCTGAGCATAAGGATGCTTATGGCGACCCCACCTTGTCGCTCAACGACCTGCAGTATCCTAACAACACGGGTGAAAAATGGACCGACGACTGGGAATACCTGACTGTGGGTGCCAAGTCGTCCACCTCGTTTGGTACGGGTCTCTCGCTCACCTATCGCTATAAGTCGAATTTCTCATGGCGCCTCTACTGTGACTACGACTACACCCGCAAGGACTTCACGGCAACCTACGACCCCTTCCACTTCGTGCAGAAGAGTATGACCTCTGGCGCCAGCTACCTGACAGACCTGGCCCTCATGGCTTGGACAGGCGAATATGCCGACGGTCTGGGATTGGAGCCCAGGGAATATAAGACCCGTAAGTATATGAACTACTGGACGCTGGGCCTTTCATTTCTGGTGAATTTCTAACATAACCTAATATAAACAATTATGAGAACAATTATCAGTAACTTGAGAACGGCACGGATGACCATGATGTTCATCCTTGCCCTGTTGACCACCCTGACCGTGCAGGCAGCTGCAGACAAGACAGCACTGACCACCGCTGTCAGCGAGGCCGAGACCTACCACAGCAGCATCCAGGAGAGTAACCCCAACGAAGCCGAGGTGCTGACCATGATCATCAACGCTTGCAAAACGGTGCTGAACGATGCCGATGCGGTGCAGTCGGACGTCGATTTCGCTGCCACGTTCATGAACGAGACCGTGAAGCAGTGCAAGATTGCCGTGGCACAGGCAAACTACGCCGCCGCCATCAGCGAGGCCGAGGAATATTTGGCCAGCATCAAGGAGAAATACCCCGAGCAGGCCGCCAAGATGGCTGCCGCCATTGACAACTGCAAGACCATAGAGAGCACTTCGCAGGAGGTCTTGGAATTCTTTACCCAGGTCATGACCGATGCCGTCAAGCAGATTAAGCTGGAGGTGGCACAGGCAAACCTCGCCGCCGCCATCAGTGAGGCCGAGGAGTACATGGGCAGCATCCAGGAGAAGCATCCCGAGCAGGCCCAGAAGTTGGCCAACGCCATTGATAACTGCAAGGTGATGAACACGCCCGACGCCTCGCAGGAGGTCTTGGAAGTCATTACAGAGTTAATGACCAGTGCCGTCAAGCAGATTAAGCTGGAGGTGGCACAGGCAGACCTTGCAGCCGCCATCAGCGAGGCTGAGGCTTACTACAATAGCATCAAGGATACACATCCTGAGCAGGCCCAGAAGTTGGCCAACGCCATTGATAACTGCAAGGTGATGAACACGCCCGACGCTTCGCTGGAGGTCTTGGAAGTCATTACAGAGTTAATGACCGGTGCCGTCAAGCAGATCAAGATGGAGGTGGCACATGCCGACCTTGCCGCCGCCATCAGCGAGGCCGAGACTTACTATAACAGTATCCAGGAGAGCAGCCCCTCCGTCGCTTCTGTACTGCAGATGATCATCGATGCGGCCAAGCAGGTGCAGGGCGACGACAGCTACACGCAGTCCGACCTGGAGTTCGCCACAGCGTTCATGCAAGAGGTGCTCAAACAGGCCAAGGAAGCCGTGACCACCGGTGTCGCCTCCGCCCGTGCCGCTACGAGCCTGGCCACCAAGTACTACGACCTGCAGGGTCGCCGCGTGGCACAGCCCTCACGCGCAGGTGTATATATTAATAATGGTGTAAAGGTCGTGAGTAAGTGAGAATAAAGCAGAGCTTGCTCATGCTTTATCGAGCGTGAGCGAGCTCGAGCGAAGCTCAAGAGAGTGAATAAGTAAAACCCATAAAACATAAAGACAATGAAGAAAAAGTATATATGGATGCTCGCCGCCATCCTGATTATCTGCGGCCTGACGACTATAAGTGTATCACTGAGTTCGTGTAAGAAGGCGGATGCGCAGGAGGACAACCCCGCCCCGAAGGTGGTATCGACGGAACTGATTCGTACCTCGCAGAGCTGGGACGGCGTGGAGCTGCCCGACTACCTGCAGGGCCAGCCGGAGCTGGTGGCGGTGAAGTACGAGTTCCCCGCCGGACAGAAGTTGGGCTGGCACCACCACCCTGTGATGAACTACGGCATCCTAGTGCAGGGAGAACTAACCATCATCGGTCAGGACGGCAAGGAGAAAACGGTGCATGAGGGTGAGGCCGTCGTCGAGATGGTGAACACCATCCACCACGGCGAGAACCGCGGCACGAAGCCCGTCATTCTCTATATGTTCTACCTCTCGCAGAAGGACCTGCCGCTCGCCGTGCAGCATCCCGAAATCACGGAGTAGCGAGCACAAAGCCATGCTCGCATGAGCATTACCGCCCTCGACGTCGTCCTCCGCACCGTCTTCCAGAAGCCCAACTTTGTCGAGAAGCTTTTCTTCGGCAACTATGTACGTAAACCGATGAAACAATATTATTCGTAACAGGATAAACAATACGAAAACAATGAAAAAGATTTTTAATTGGGTGCTCGCCGCCATTATCGTCTGCGGCTTAACGGTGCTGACAGCGTGCTCCAATGACGATAACCCAGCGGGGCAGCAGGGCGAATATACAGGCATGCCGCTCGTCATATACGACACTGACATCGGCTCATCGACCGATGACCTCTTCGCCATGGAGATGCTCTATCACTATGAGGACGAGGGGCGTTGCCGCCTGCTCGGCGTAATGGTTGACAGAGAGGGCGAACGGAATGCGGCCTTTGCCGACGTGATGAATACGTACTTCGGCCATGGCGACGTGCCCATCGGTCTTGTGCGCGACGGCATCAAGGAGCCGAAGGTGTGGATTGACTATGCTCACGTGGCAGACACGAAGGATGGCGAGGGGCAGCCGATGTTCCGGCACACGGTGGCCGACTATTCGTCGTTGCCCGACGGCTGGCGGCTTTACCGTCGTCTGCTGGCCGCCCAGCCCGACCGCTCGGTGAGCATCGTGAGCGTGGGCTTCGTCACCTGTCTGGCACAGTTGCTGACATCCGGGGCCGACGAGTATTCATCGCTCACGGGCGTGGAACTGGTGCGCCGCAAGGTGAAATGTATCTATCTGCAGGGCGGCATGTTCGGCGAGGCCGAGGAGCCCGATTTCAACTTCGCCCAAGGCATCACGTTCGCCAAAACCTTCTTCCAGAACTGGCCGCAGGAGGTTGATATGGTGTTCTCGCCAATGGAGACAGGACAGAACGTGGAATATACGCCCGAGCAGGTCATCGCCGACGTCTCGTGGACCGACGTGCATCCCATCAAACAGGTCTATATGCAGTGCAACTGTAACACCGGCCAGCGTATGTGGGATGTGATGCCCGTTGTACAGGCCGTGGAGGGTGACGCTCTCTTCACCCTCTCTCAGCGCGGAACGGTCAGAATCACCGACCAGGCCGAGACCATTTTTACCCCTTCAGCCACGGGCAACTGCCGCTACCAGCTGCCCGGCACCGAAGCATGGGCAGCACAGATGCTGGAGAAGATACGCAACGCAATAAATAATTAACATCAAAAATCAAGACTACCTTTTACGTTTATGAATAATATTTGCATTCAGAATTCCTGCTCTTCTGGCTTGTACTGATCGAGTTTGTTGAGACAGTAGGTTCTGAAATCGCGCCAATGGTAGTATGGGGCACAGTCGGTGGGGATGGGCAGACGGGCTTCCTCCTCGTTGAGCAGCACCTTGAAGAGCACGTCCTGATCCTTCACACCACTACGGTAGAAGATAAGTTGCAGGTTGGAACCCATGGGGAAGACGCTGGAGCACCACCAGCCCTTTTTCTCAAGCTCGCTGAAGTCGTCTGTCTCAAGATCGAAGCCGTTGATGCCGATGAGACAGACGAGCGGCAGGAGCACCGTCTCGTGACCATAGCGCAGCTGGGCCCCAGGATCGGCGAGTTGGATACAGCTGTCGGCATCGGCGATGATGCGACGCAGCAGATGGCGCTGACTGTAGGGCTGATGGCCGCCGTTAAGCTTGTAGGCCCCCTGCTGCACATACCAGAGAGCATTGTCGATCTGCCACATGCGGTAGAGCTCATCAGTCTGGAAGATGTCGAGCAGATAGGTGTTCTTGTAAAGGTGGGTATTCAGCTGGAAGAGTCCCATCTTCATCAGGTAGTAATTGAACTGTCCCTCGTCGACCACCTCCTGCACGATATCCGGATTCTTGAAGATGAGCTCCATGAGACGGCTGTTGCCCATGTACTTATTGATATATTCGTTGTAGACTCGGCGGATATTGGGAGTCATCTGCTGGCGGCGGAGCTGGCGGTCCTGGTAGTTCATGAACCACTGGTTGCGCTGAGAGGACTCCTGGGATACCTGCAGGGTGGGCTCTTCCTGAAGGAGCTCCATGAGAGCCGTGCCCATCGACTCAATGCAGCGGGGCACGACGGTGCTGAGGGCCTGCACCCTGGCCTTGGGGTGGAACACCTCGGGGAAGTTGATCACCATGCGACGGGCGATGTTGCGGTGCTGCTTACGGCCGTAGCCCGTCAGTTCACCCCAACGTCCCTCGGTGTCATCCATCACGAGCTTCATCTCCTGATACACACGCTTTCCCATGGGTGTCAGCTCGTCGAGACTGTCGGCACGGGCCACCATCTTGAAGGGGATGTCGAACCCGCTGCGGCTGCTGATATAGCGGGAGCCGTGACGACCGTAGTGGGAGAGATAGAAGGGTTTCTTGCCCGCAGGAGCCGGCGTATAGACGGCTTTGATGCTGTCAGGGTAGGTATTGTAGTTACACGAGGCATAGGCGGGATTGGCCTTGATGAGGTCGACGACCGTCTGAGCCGTCAGTCCGTGCGAAAGGCACAGGAACAGCGAGGCAACGAAAAGTTTAACGGGTATTCTCATATCGGTAGAGTTTACGGAGATAATAGTGTTTCACGTCATTCCAATGATAGTAGGGTGCACAGTCTGTGGCAATGGGCAGGCGCGCCTCATGACCGTTGAGCAGCACCTTGACAAGCACGTCGTTGTCGTCAAGATCCCTGCGGTAGTGAACCATGACCACGCTGCCGCCCAAGGGGGCGATGCGGTAGTCGGCCCAGCCGTTTTCCTCGAGGGCATCGAGATTGTCGGTCTCCAAGCCACAGTCATCGAGTTCCATCAGACAGGCCAGCGAGAGTACCACATGCTCATGGGTATAGCGGAGATGGCTGATAGGGGTATAGCGTTTCACCGCACTGTCGCCCATGTGGATCATGTTCCTGAGCACGGCCCGCTGCAGATAGGGCTGATGGCCGCCGTTCATCTCACAGGCGCCGTAGTTGATGTAGTTCCACGCGTTCAGCATTTTCCAGTGACGATGAATCTCACCCGCGTCGAAGATGTCATAGAGGGTGACGGTACCAGCCAGTCCTGTATGCTGGACGGTACCCGCGAGGACGAAGAGCTGACGGCTGAGTTCTGTGGGGTCGATATATCGGATGACATAGTTCTGATCGTTGAAGAGCGACTCCATCAGCCTGCCCTCGACAGCGTTGAGGGCACAGAAGCGACGGTAGCGCGCCAGCGTGAGCGAGTCGACACGTTTGGAGGTCAGCTGCTTGTCCTGAGGATCCATGAAGGAGTTCTCGGTATGGGTGGCCCTGGTGTTGTAGATCAGCGGACGGAGCGAGGCAGACAGCTGTATCATCGCCTCCTGCATGGTCACGATGCAGTGGTTCTTCACGACGCTGCGGCCACTGTAATAGCCCTTGGGATCGAAGGCCTCAGGGAATCGCTCCATCAACTGCCTCATCAGCGCCCGGCTCTGGGCTGCGCCCTTCGCAGTGACTTCTCCAAGACGGTCGTGCGCATCCTGACGCAACAGTTCGAGGCGGCGCTTCACGTCACGGCCCAGGCGCGTCAGTTTGTCGAGACTGTCGGCCCTGGCGAAGACGGCATAGGGTGCCTCGTAGGCGGCGGGGTCGTGGAGATAGTAGGGACTGGGACAGCTGTAGTGGTTGATGTAGAAGGGTTTCTTGCCCTGAGGGGCTGGTGTGTCCTTGAACTTCTTCTCTATCGGAAGGGCATAGTTCAAGCCTGCCGAGCGGTTCACATCGTCTTTCAGGTCCTGCATCAGCAACTGTGCCTGTGCCGTAAGTCCCGTGAGTGCCAGCAGATAGGCGACGATGCATGCTTTCACCAGTTTAAAAAGCTTGTCACTGGGGCGCACCTTCGAAGGGACGGCGATGGAGACACGCGTACCCTGCCGAGCCACCTCCACTGGACCGTCGTCGTCGTGGATCTCGTCGGCAGTGACATATATCACACCAGTGGTAGGCCCTGTGACGAGCATCTTGTCGCCCACTTGGAACGTATCGGCCTCGACGGTGAATTCCGCCACACCGAGCTTAGAGTAGTACTTTGTGCCCTTGCCGATATACACCTTGCGCTCCGTAGCGTTGGAGCCATAATTCTTGTTCCACTCACCCATGAGCTGACCCTGGTAGTACCCGTCCCAGAAACCACGGTTGAAGACGGTGGCAAGGCGTTCGTCCCACTCGTCTTTGCGTTCCTCGGTAAACGTGCCGTCGAGCACAGCCTGAATGGCCTCCTTATAACACTTCACGACGGTATAGACGTATTCAGGCCCACGGGCTCTTCCCTCAATCTTAAAGACGCGGACGCCAGCCTTCATCATACGATCGATGAAACGGATGGTCTTCAGGTCCTTGGGCGACATGATATACTTGTTGTCGATGTCGAGCTGATAGCCCGTTTCATTGTCGGTAGCGGTGTAAGAACGGCGGCACACCTGAATGCACTCCCCACGATTGGCTGAGCGATTGGCAGCGTGGAGACTCATATAGCACTTGCCGCTGACGGCCATACAGAGGGCTCCGTGACAGAACATCTCGATACGGATCTGCTCTCCCGAAGGCCCGCAGATATGCTCTTCCTCCACCTGACGGAAGATGTCAGCCACTTGCTCCATGTTCAGCTCACGCGCCAGCACCACGACATCAGCAAACTGGGCATAGAAGCGCAGCGCCTCGATGTTCGAGATGTTCAGCTGCGTGGAGAGATGCACCTCCTGCCCCACCTTGTTACAATAGGTCATCACGGCCACATCAGAGGCGATGACGGCAGAGATGCCAGCCTCCTTGGCAGCATCAATAATCTCATGCATCAGGGGTATGTCCTCACCATAGATGATGGTGTTGACGGTGAGATAACTCTTGATACCGTGAGCATCGCACTGGCTTGCGATATCGCGGAGATCATCGATGGTGAACGTTGAGGCAGAGTGCGCCCGCATGTTCAGACGCTCTATGCCAAAGTAGATACTGTCGGCTCCAGCCTGGATAGCGGCAGCCAGCGACTCCCGCGATCCTACGGGAGCCATCACTTCATATACCATATCAGAATACATAGCCTAAGTTGATATAAAGATAAGGGGTCTTGGTCCTGTTGGAATAGCAGAGCGATGCTCCGAGGGGGCCAAATATCGTATCGTAATAATAGGCAGCCTGTACACCAAGGAGCGACTTCTCCTGAAGGAGATCCTCCAACTGGCTGGCATGCTGGGCCACAGCCCCACGCAGGAGGATGTAGTGGCTCTTGCCTAAACGCTGCTGGGCCTGCAGCTGCAGGGCAGCGAAATGACGCTCGGCATACTCCACATTGCCCAGGCCGATGAACGGTATCTGGTTTTCCACATAATGGCCGAAGGTGTCGCCACCCACAATGTTTCCGAAGATCTGGGGCAACACGGCACCGAAGAGCATACGGCCATAGAGCATCGGCTGAAGGGCGAATCGTTCACCTATCAGAAAAGACTGTCGCCACGAAGCACTCACATCACTGAGCCCGGCCTTGCCGTCGATGCTGGCGAAGTTGTCGGTGATATAGGCATAGGCAGCCTTGAATCGTGCTCCACGGGTGGGGAAATACCAGTTGTCTTCAGAATCGAAGTTCAGACTGGCCCTGTAGCTGACGTAATGTCCATTGTCAAAGTGCACATAGCGCGATGACTCAGATTGCAGCATGTCACCAAAGTGGAAATAGTCCCATCTGATTCCTGCTCGGATATCGAAATTATGAAAGCTGAAGTTCAGCGGATCGAAATTGACCTGATGCTGATTGTAGAGGATGTTGTACTCCCTGTCGCCAGCATAATAGACACCGATGTCGTGATGACGGAAATAATAAGAGAGGACAGGTCGGGAGAATCGGAGCGATGGCGGATGGATCATCACCTCACCACCAGCCAGGATGCGTTTACCCAAACGCAATGTCAAGTCGGAACTGAAGTAGAGTGTCTTCTTCAACGGCAGGTTGGCATTCAACTGCATGGCCACAATCTCCTCATTGTCGAAGCGGAAGCCAATATTCACCTGACTGAACTTACGGTTTCCTGCCGTCAGCACAAGCTGATAGCCGTCAGCGCCCTCCACGAGCCGAGAGGTAGCCGTCTGATAGAAGAGATCCATGCGCATGGAGGTGGTCAGCTGCTCCTCTCCCTTCACATCGATGCTGTCGAGACGATCCAGATGGAACTTCCCCTTCAGGAATCGTTCATCCTGTTCCGTCATATTCTCAAAGACGATGCCAGACACACGCACCTTTTCGGTTACCACCGTCGAACGACGCGGGCTAATAGGGGTGGGACGGAAATCTTCATCGAGGCCGATCTTCTGACGCAGAGCTAGCAGGTCATCCCAATGGCGCATCGCCTCCTCCTCACCCCAACGGAGCAGGGTGTCGATGGCGGCAGCATTGAAGCTGGCGGCTGTGTAGCTCTTGGGATCGACAGCGATGTGCAGATCCGTCAGGGCGATATTCTCTTCGAGTTTATTCTTCGTATTGAAATCAACGATCTGCGCCAGGATGCTAAGAGTTCCGTTCAGATCGGCAGACGTCTTGGAAGCATCGGTAACGGTCACACCGATAATGATATCGGCACCCATCTGCTTGGCAATGTCGGTGGGGAAGTTATTACGCATACCGCCGTCAACAAGTACCAGACTGTCGATACGTACAGGCGAGAAGACAGCTGGGATAGACATCGAGGCTCGCATAGCCTGTGGCAGATGGCCGCTATGGAAATCCACCTCGGCATAACTGGCCAGATCGGTAGCCACACAGGCGAAAGGAATGGGCAGGGTATTGAAGTCAAGCGAGTCGTTATACCCTGTACAGAGTTTCTCTAACAGCAACTCAATGTTCTTGCCCGTGATGAAGCCGCCGTCGCTGCTGCTGCGCTTGCCGAAAGTCAGACCACGGGAAAGGATATACGTATTATGTCGTCTGCGGTCGGCTATGCTCTGCCGATTCAGGTTCTCACGGTCGGATATGAGATAGTTCCAATCCAGTCCGCGCACCAGCGAGTCAAGGGATTGGGCATTGTAGCCGATGGCATAAAGGCCGCCCACCAGACTACCCATCGAGGTGCCTGTGATGATGTCGATAGGCAGTCCTGCCTTCTCAATCACCTTCAGTGCTCCGATATGAGCGACACCCTTGGCTCCGCCGCCACTCAACACGACGGCCACCTTCTTACGCTCGCCCGAGAAAAGGGGCATCACGGTCAGCGAAGCCAGCAATAAACAGATGATCTTCTTCATATCGGCTGCAAAGGTACGAAAAAAATGGATAATGGATAATGGATAACGGATAATTTTGGTGGCGGTAGCTAAATTTTCAATTATCAATTGTCAATTGTCAATTAAAAAAAGTATCTTTGCAGCCATGAAACGAGTTGTATATCTGTTTTTGGCTGTGATGCTGTTCGGATGTATGCAGCAGGAGCCGAAGCACTTCACCCACGAAGTGCTCAACCGTATGACACCCATCAAGGATCAGGGCAACAGCGAGACGTGCTGGATCTACGCGATGCTGGCCGCCATCGAGACGGAGCACCTGCGCTGGGGCGACTCCGTGAACCTGTCACCTTATTATATCGAGAAGATGATGGAACAAGAGCCGCGATGTCCGAAGAGCAAGCGCGGAGAACCCACCACCCTGCTCAGACTGATAGAGAAATACGGCATCTGTGGCTACGACGCCATGCGTTCCGTCAAGACGCCTGCCCCCAAGTGGGTGTTCATGCTCGGTGCCACCTACACACCACAGGAGTTTGCCCGCAGCGTCTGCAAGCCGGGAGAGTATATCGCGCTGATGTGCGACAACGACAAGCCTTATTATGAGGAGTCAGAACTGAAGGTTCCCGACAACTGGCTGCACGACCGTTACCTGAATATTCCCATGGACTCGCTATTTGCCAAGACCGAACGTGCCGTGAGGACTCACCACGGCGTATGTTGGGAAGACAAGGGCCACGGTATGGCCATCGTCGGCATCGCCCATGATGACGCAGGCGAGAAATACTTCATTATGAAGAACTCATGGGGTACAGACCGTCCCTACGGCGGACTGGAATACATCTCATTCAAGAAATTCAAGAAGCATACCGTCGCCGTAGAGATGACGAAAGAAGCGTATAATCTATAAACTATTTATTCAGTTTCCAGGTGACTCCGTCCTTGGTGTCTTTTACCTCGAAGCCGGCGGCAGCGAGTTCATCGCGGATCTTATCGCTGGTGGCCCAGTCTTTGTCGGCCTTGGCCTTGGCACGCAGTTCGAGCACCATATCCACCACCTTACCAAAGGCTTCCTCACGGGCATCGTTAGAGCCTGAGTTGTCGGCACGCAATCCGAGGATATCGAAAGCGAAGAGGTGCATCGTCTCCTTCAGCTCCTTCAGGCAGTCGGCACAGATGGTGGCTTTGTGGTCAACGATCTTATTAATGGTGGTGCAGGCCTCGAAGAGATAGCTGATGACCTGTGGTGTGGCGAAGTCGTCGTTCATGGCATCGTAGCACTTCTGGCGGAGGCTCTTTACGATGCGCTCCGTCTCGGCATCGCACTGTTGCTGTTTGTCGTCGTGGCACGACGACACACTCGACAGGCGCTCCAGGTCGTTGATGGCATTCAACAGTTTCTCCAGTCCTTTTTCTGCTGCCACGAGGGCTTCGTTGGAGAAATCGACGGTACCGCGGTAGTGGGCTGAGAGCACGAAGAAACGGATGGTCATGGGCGAATAGGCCTTCTCCAACAGAGGATGGTTACCCGTGAAGAACTGCTCCAGCGTGATGAAGTTGTTATACGACTTACCCATCTTCTGCCCGTTGATGGTCAGCATGTTGTTGTGCATCCAGTACTTCACGGCCCGATGACCCATCGAAGCCTGAGCCTGTGCGATCTCACACTCATGGTGGGGGAACACAAGGTCCATGCCGCCACCGTGGATATCAAACTCCTCGCCGAGATACTTCCTGCCCATGGCCGTACACTCACAGTGCCAGCCTGGGAATCCGTCGCTCCAGGGTGAGGGCCAGCGCATGATATGTTCGGGCTGAGCCTTCTTCCACAGTGCGAAGTCGGCCTGATTTCGTTTCTCACCTACGCCAGCCAGTTCACGACTCTCGTCCTTGATATTCTCCAGCGAACGACCAGAAAGGATACCATACTTGAATTTCTTATTATAAGCTTCGATGTCGAAATAGATGCTACCGTTCGACTCGTAGGCAAAGCCATTGTCAAGAATCTGCTGCACCAATTGCTGCTGTTCAATGATATGGCCTGTAGCGTGAGGTTCGATGCTTGGGCGCAACACGTTCAGCGCATCCATCGCCTGATGATAGCGGTTGGTGTAATACTGGGCAATCTCCATCGGCTCCAACTGCTCCAGGCGGGCCTTCTTGGCAATCTTGTCCTCACCCTCGTCGGCATCATGCTCCAGATGCCCCACGTCAGTGATGTTACGCACATACCTTACCTTATATCCAAGGTGCTTCAGATAGCGGAACACCAGATCGAAAGTGATGGCGGGTCTCGCGTGACCAAGGTGGGGATCACCATAGACCGTAGGACCACAGACATACATGCCCACATTCGGTGCATGGAGCGGCTCGAAGCGTTCCTTCTGCCGCGTCAGCGTATTGTAAATAACAAGTTTCGATTCCATCTATAAACTATAAACTGTCAACTATATACCAAATAATCGGCTGCAAAGGTACAAAGATTCCGCGAGACTCGCAAGGAATCTCGCGGAAAAATCTGTCAACCGTAAACTGTAAACTGTAAACCGTCAACTAATACCCCAATCCGACATAGCTATGCGCCGCCAGCTTCAGGTCAAAGACCGTAGCCCCCTCTGCATAACCGAAGAAACGGTTGCGGTAGGGCATTGCAGGGCCGCTTTTCAGCTCCGCAGGTTTCAGCTGCTCTCCCGTGAGGAGGTTGCGCAGGGCATCGACCTTGCTATTGATGACCACCCGCAGACTGATAGGCTCATCGTTGAAGTTCTCCACCACGAGCGTCTGATTGTCGTATGGGAACAGAGACACCTTTGACGGTCCCTCGATGTAAGCGCCGACATCCTTGCTCATCGCCCGACGGATGACATTGAGCGCCGCAGCAGGATAATCGTAGAGGTTGCCGAAGTCGTCAGGGATGGTGAGCACAAAGAGCATGCCCTTCGAATAAGTGTCCCGCAACAGGATGGGATAACCGGATACGCCACCGCTAAGCGGACGGCCTGCGCTGACCACCTCCCAGGCATCATTGGTAAAATACTTCACCTGCGGGATGATAAACTCACGCTCCGACTTTCCCAAATAGCCGAAGTCATTGACAATGGCTTTCAGGTCGCCACAATAGAGCTCGCAGATGTCGGCGAGCTGCTCACGGATGGCCTTGAGCAGACCCGTGGTGATGATGACATCGCCGCCACGCTTCAGCTGCTGCTTGATCTTTTCCACAATCTGCGGGTCCTTGGCGGCCTGCTCGGTGAGGAGAATCTGCTGACGGTCATTCAGGAACTGCGGATGCATATCCATTGGCAAACCTATCATGCCGAGGTAGTTCTGCAGGAAATCCTCCCCAGAAGAGTGATAGGGCTTATACGACACCAGTCCGACAGGGTTACCCAACTTACCGATCAGCTGATCCGTCTGCTGCAGCGTCACGCTGGCAAAGCGTGCCATCGTCGTCGGGGTGATGGTCTTTCCGTCCTTGGTGAAAGGCGCCACCGCCTCCTTATAGCTGAAGCTGTTGCCACCGAAGACCTGCCACGTCGCACACATCTGCGGCGTGATCTTCACATCATTCAACTGCATATAGTTCCAAAGGATGATCTCCGGTGTCTTCGAGAGCATGGTCAGGTGGAGTTGCTCGGCATAGCGGTCCATGCTCATGTGGATGCCGCCAGCGTCCACCCATCCGCCACCGTTTTTGCCTGGGGCAATGTTGTCGAAGTAGCGCACGATATTATAACTCAGGTAGTTCTGCAGGTGTTGTGCAGATCCGGGGTCACGCGTCTCCGTTCCTGTCCAGAGCCCGTCGAAATAGAGCGGTTCCTCCTCAAGGTTGAAGCCAAGACCATGGAAGTGATCATACCAGTTCGGATACTTGATGATGACTTTCACCTTCGGGTTCACCTTCTTCGCAGGATTCACCACCAATTCGCGTCCGGCATCGGCCATCAGTCGCAGACGGTAGTCCGTCCAGCTCATGGATCCCTTGGCGGCGATCTCGTCGTCATTCTTCAGGTCGATGAAGAAGAAGTCGTCAAGGATGAAATCATCGAAAAGTTTTGCCGTGAACTCTGCCACCTCCTTCACCTGCTGGCGCTCATTCTCACGGGCATAGCTATAGGTCTCGAAATCGGTGGGCTCGCTGCGGGTATAGGTGATGCCGCCTCCCACCTCAAGACCTTTTGAGAGGAAGAACTTCTTCACCTTCAGCATGGTCTTCTCATCCACGGTGAAGGCGTCACGGTGGGTCTCGAGATAGATCTTGTCGAGGTCAACCTGACTGCTCACCGTTTCCCACGTCTCATTCAGGAACTTCTCATCTGCCATCCGCGCCACATCCTGCGCCCGGATATAGGTCGAGACTTTGAAGTTCTCGTACTTTCCCTTACCCATTGCCGGAAGAATTGTCAAGACTACCACTAAAATTAACAGGTTTCTTCTGATACTCATATCATGTTTTGTTTAACGTTCTCCTGTGCTTCAATCACACGGTCGCACCAAGCATCGAAATCGGGGTCTTCGACTTGCAGCTCGGGATGGGCAAAGATAAAATCAACACATCGACGGACACCTTCGTCGAAACGGACTGTGGTCTGGAATCCAGGAACGGCACGCTTCAGCTTAGTACAGTCGAAGACAACGGTGACAGCCTTGTCGCCAAGCAGGTTACCCGTAAAATCCCACTCCTTAGGTGAGACGGCAGCCAGGAAATCAGAGGCTACGTGATAGAGACGGGGAGTCACATGAAGTGCACGACCAACGCACTCATAAACCTGATCCCACGTCAGCTGTTCATCGCTCATAATCTGGAATGCCTCGCCGATGGCCTTCGGGTTGCCAAGCAGTCCGATAAAGCCCCGTGCGAAGTCCTCGTTCCATGTGAGCGTCCAAAGCGACGATCCGTCGCCATGAACCAGCACAGGTTTTCCTTCCATCATCCGTTTCACCACCTGCCAGCTGCCCTTCAACCCATGGACACTCAGGGGCACAGAGCGCTCACAATAGGTGTGACTGGGTCTGACGATGGTGACGGGGAAGCCCTCCTCACGGTATTCCTTCATCAACAGTTCCTCGCAGGCAATCTTATTGCGGGAGTACTCCCAATAAGGATTAGCGAGCGTGGTGCCCTCGGTGATGACATGACTCGCAGCTGGCTTGTTATAGGCAGAGGCCGACGAGATATACACATACTGCTTGGTGCGACGCTTGAAAAGCCGGATATCGCGCTCCACCTGTGAGGGGAGAAAACCGATAAACTCACACACAGCATCGAACTGTTCGTTGCCGATCTGGCGCAACACAGCCTCGGTATCATCGATATCGGCGATGACCTGCCTGACATTTTCAGGAACTTCACTCTTGCGGGTGCCACGATTAAGCAGCCACAGGTCATGGCCGCTCGCAGCCAGCTGTCTGGTGATGGCACTACTGATCGTGCCTGTTCCACCTATCATTAATACCTTCATCCTCTTGCCATTTTATAGATTGCTTCCATATCCTCAGCCTTGAGCACCTTGAGAGCGCCACAGGTGGCAGTATAGTCGCGGCTGCACTTGCGGGTCATCTCCTTGATTTCTGCATCGGTGATGTCGCGGCCGATGAGTTCCTTGATATTGATGGGCATGCCGATGGCGTGATAGAAACGTTCCATCGCCTCGATACCCTTCTGAGCCGTTCCCTCGGGATCGGTAAAGTCGTTGGGCACATCCATCACGTTGACGGCGAAGCGCACAAAACGGCTCAGGTTCTCATGCATCACATAACGGGCCCAACTCGGCCAGATGGCGGCAAGACCAGCGCCGTGGGTCACGTCGAACATGCCGCTCAGCTCATGTTCCAACTGATGGGTGGCCCAGTCGTCGGCGACACCACAGCCTGTGAGTCCCCAATGGGCGACGCTACCGCCCCACATGATCTGGGCGCGATTGCGGTAGTCCTCGGGGTTCTTCAACACCTCAAAGACTGCGGTCTTCATCCGTCGCAACACGGCCTCAGCCAGGTCAGTGGTCAGATCCATATCATCGTCCTTTGTGAAGTAGCGTTCCATCGTGTGCATCATCATATCGGTGACACCAGCGGCGGTCTGATAAGGGGGCAAGGTAAACGTCCGCTTCGGGTTCATGATAGCAAACTTCGGTCGCGACATGTTATTCGAGTAGCCCAGTTTCACATCACCATCCTCATTGGTAATCACCGAGGCCTCGCTCATCTCACTACCAGCGGCAGGAATGGTCAGCACCGAAGCGACAGGGAGCATCGTCTGGGGTTCTGCTTTACCCAGATAGATATCCCACACATCACCCTCGAAGCACACACCATAGGCAATGCATTTCGACGAGTCGATCACGCTGCCGCCACCCACGGCGAGAATGAAGTCCACTCCCTCCTGACGGCACAGCTCGATACCCTTCTGAGCCAGAGACAAACGGGGATTGGGCACGACGCCACCGAGGGTCACATACGCTATGCCGCCCTCTTGCAGCAGGCCGCAGATCTTGTCGAGAAGTCCCGAGCGCACCGCACTCTGGCCACCGTAATGTACCAGCACCTTCGTGCCACCATACTTCTTCACCAGAGCAGTCACTTGCTCCTCCGCCTGTTCGCCGAACACCACTTCCGTTGGCGCGTAGTAATTAAAATCTTTCATGTCGGTCCTATATTAAAAGTCACATTCACAATCAAGTCTCATTAACGCTACAAATATAAGCATAAATTCTCAATTATAAGCCATCTGTGCCCAAATTTAAATGTTTTTAGGTATTATTTCAGTCATCGTCTCCAGTTACCTCCGCCACGGTTTTGATTATCGCGACTGCCCCATTTCTTATCGTAGCGACCTTCGGTGTCGACCTTGCCGCCAAACATGTTCAGACGGTAGCGCACATGGAGCATGGCATAAGAGTTGACGCTGTTATAGCGGGTGTCAGTACGGCTACTGGCGTTCACCCAACGTTCGTAGTTGGACTGCTGACGGAGGAGGTCGTAGAAGTTGAGGGCAACGATGAGCGACTTGTTCTTGAGGAAGGGCTTTGAGATCTGCCCGTTCCAGATAAGCTCGTTCGTATTCATCGAGTCGTCATTATATCCCCGTCGGCTACGCTCGTGGAGGTTCATGCTGATCTCGAAGTCGAGTGGCAGGCGCACGAGGAACTGTCCGCCGTAGTTGATCTGCCAGGTATCGAGGTTGGCGGTGGGCTGCAGCTCGTTGCGCGAGTGCTGGTAGTTCACGTTGCCGTCGAGCGTCACTTCTAGCCAGTCATTGCGATAGCCGAATGTCAACCGCTCGTTCAGGTTCAAGCTGCGAGTGGTGTTCTTCTCGGCATCGGCCTGTTGCTGAGCCACGTAGCTGACGAAATTATTGTACCTCACGCGGGTATCGGTGCCGACGTTCCAATGGGCTGTCGAGTCGATGGCCGTGTTGAAGGTAAAGCCGCCGTTGATGTTCCAGTTGCCGTTGATATTCTCCGGCCTCGAGATACTCCCGCCCGTATCGGGGTTATAGCGCACGAGGTTGGAGATGGAGTTGCGGATGTGGCGGTAGTTGGCGTAGAGGACGATGCTGCGCTTGTAGCGCACGATGTAATTATTATAATAGGTGTTCAGCGAGTTGGTGAACTGTGGCTTCAGACCCGGGTTTCCTTGTGTGATGTAGAGCGGGTTGGAGTCGTCGGTGATGTCAAGCAGCTGAGTCATCTCAGGCTGGCGGGTATCGCCGCGGTAGTGAATCCAGAGGTTACTCTGATCGCTGAACTTATAATGGAAGTTGAGTGTTGGCGTGAGATTGGTCACATTGCGAACGGTATCGACATAGATGCCTCGGTAGTCCTGAATGAAGTTCGAGTGTTGGGGCTGGACGAGGAAGCCGATGTTGTAGTCGTACTTCTCCTCGTTGTGGCGCAGCGTCACCCGCAGATTATGGGTATAGTTCTTGTATTCTGAGAAACGGCTCAGGTTCTTGTCCAGGTTCGTCGGAGATTGCAGGTCGCCCCCAACGGCTGTCGCCCACGGGTCCCATTCCCGGTATTCGGGATCTATGCCGGCAAAGACATTCTCCATTCGGTTGCTATAGTCGTAGGTCAGACGGTCGCTGGTGTTCTGACTGTATCGCAATTCGTAGTTTAACTGTAAATGGGCACCCTTCCAGAGCGGTTCGCTGTAGGTGGTGCTGACCACATAGCCTTTGTTGTCGCCTGGGTCTGTATTATAACGGGCGGTATAGTAAGTGGAGTCCTCGCCGGCCTGGTTCTTCACGAGGAAGAGATAAACATCATTGTTGGAAACGCTCTCATTCTGGCTGCTGCCACCATTGCCTTCGAATCTGACGACGATGTTACGGCCCCTCCTGTTGAGACGGCGGTATAACTGGAGCATTGCCCAGGCATTCTTCGTCTCGCCGTAGGTCAGGCTGGCATTCATATTGCGGTTGACGAGGTGGGGTGCCAGCTGAGGATTATCCAGAGAAGCCAAGGGATCGGTGACATACAGAAAGGGATCGTCGTTGAAGGTGGCCGATACCGAGGTGTTGGTGGCATCACTTGTACCGTAGCTGCCATTGGCGCGCAGCAGGATATTGGTCAGCGTATCAGGTTTCCACTCCAAACGGATATTACCCCACCAGTTGTTGTTGCGCGTATAGTTCTGTGTCGAGGTATTCGAGAAGGTGCGCGAGGTCTCGCTGTAGAAGTTCTGGACGGCAGTCTCCGTCTTGTTATCACCCCCACGGTGGTTCCAGCGCACGCTGGCATCGACCTTCAACTTCTTGCCGTCGTCGTAGTTCAGATTAGTGCCGAGCATCTTTCGGGAGTTCAGTCCCCGTCTGTTCCACCAGCCGGCATTCTCCTCCTTGTTGTTGAAGTTGCCGAGCAGCACGAAGCGGAACTTATCGGTGAAACTGCTGCCCATGCCACGCGATGCATAGCGATGCTGTGTGCCTCCGCCCAGGTCGAGGTTGGTCATGTAACCGCGGTTCATACCTTTCTTGATGGAGAAGTCGAGTACGGTCTCCTTCTCACCGTCCTCAATGCCAGTGATGCGGGCCTGATCACTCTGCTGGTCGTAGAACTTCATGTTCTGGATGATGTTCACAGGGATATTCTTCAGCGCCGTCTCTACATCGCCAAGCATGAACTCCTTGCCGTCGAGCAGGATCTTCTTCACCTCCTTGCCGTTGATGGTGATATTACCATCCTCGTCGACCTCAGCGCCTGGGATGCGCTTGATGAGCTCTTCGATGGGCGAACCCTCGGGGGTACGGAAGGCCTCGGGATTATAGACAATCGTGTCCTTCCTGACGATGACCTGAGCGGCACGGCCCGTAATAACAGCTTCCTGCAGCATTACGGTCTCCGATTCCATCAACAGGTTGCCCAGGTCCTGATTCTCATTACGGCGAAGCGTCAACTCACGCTCAATGGTCTGATAACCTATAGACGAGATGCGGAGCTTATAGGTACCAGGCGACGGTGCCTCAAGATAGAAATTACCTCTCTCGTTGCTGACTGTTCCGCCAGCAAAGGTACTGTCGGAAGCCTGGAATAATTGTATCGTCACCTGTACCATCGGTTCTTTCAGGTCTTTGTCTAGCAACTGGCCACGAATGGTCAGTCGCCTGTCTTCGAGTTCTGGCTGAGCCTGAATACCTGCCATTGCCAGCATCCATAGTGCCAGCATCATTACGTATTTCATTCTTCTACTATGTTTTTTGAAGTGTTGGTTGCCACCTCACCAAGTTCTCGGGCGAGGCGGGAGATATCGGTAGCGCTCTCCTGCATACGGGCGGTAATGTCGTCCACTTCTTCGGCAGGCAGCACGTGGAGGCTCTCGGCGAGCACCTGGGCAAAGCCGCTGATAATGTTAAGAGGGGTACGGATCTCGTGATACATATCCTGAATAAAAGCGGTTTTCCGGCGATTAGTCTCCAGCTTGAGCTGATAGGCACGAGACAACTCATCGTTCTGTTGCTGCAACTCGGCATTGACACGCTGGATAGAGGCGACACTCTCGGCGAGCGACTGCTGCATGCGGATGAAACTGTTGGTCAGCCGACCCACGCTATCGCGACGGGGGCTCTCGGGCAACGGCTCATCGAACTGTCCTTCGGCAATACGCTTCGCCTGCTCATCCAACTGTTTCAGAGGCTGGACGGCGCGACGCACAGTCTGATAACAGAAGAGCATGAGCAACATAAGTCCAACGGCAATAACGACCCACACAATGACAAGCAGACGGTTGTAGCGGGCATAGACATCGCTCTCGGGACAGACAATGGCAATGCTCCAACCTGTACGATCCAGCGGACGATAGAAGATGAAGGCATCCTGGCCATCGACGACAATCTGGGTCATGCCGCTTCGTCCGGCGAGCATGGCCTTACCCAGTGCATTGATGTCGGCTTTCGCCTCGGGGGCAGCATCACTGAAGATATTCTCACGGAAGAGCTTCGCTGTGTCGGGGTGTACCAGATAGGTACCAGTGCGCCCAATCATAATGGCCGAAGAGTTGGGATAGGCAGGAATGGCAGTGACAGCTTCTGAGAGCCATTTCAAGGTGAGACTGGCAGTGATGGAGCCGATATAACGGCCGTCGGCATCGCGCATCGGACAGCAGTAAGAGGTCATGACGTCGGGCGACGAGAGGGTGCCCTCGTTATAGTCATCGAAGGCATCCACCCAACAACTTGTGCCGAGGGTGCGCGGTGTCTTGTACCACACGGCATCAAAATACTCGAACGGTCCCTCGCGAACAGTGGTGATACTGTCGACGGCAATGCTGTCGCCATCGTTCGGTCTGTGTCGTAGCGAGTAAGCAGAGTAGTAGCGCCCCATCTCAGGAAAGAAGTCTGGCTCCATGGAAATGGCAAAGCCCGTCAAGAACGCATTCTCGGCCACAGTACGGTGCGTAAAGACGAGCAACGAGTCGGGCACCAGATGTCGCGGTGTGGTCTGGGCCATAAAGTTGGTTACCGTCTCTGTCTCGTCCATGATGCCATTGATGCGCTCTGCCGTATTGTCGAGCAATTGTGAAGCGCGCTCGATGGCTGCACGCTGGATGTAGCGCTTGCTTCCATAGAAGAATAAGCCAAAGAGCAGCGTAAAGACGGCCGTAATGATCAGTACGATGACAAGGCCAAGACGGAGCGAGAGTCGCTGTTGGATATATCGTAGGATTTGTTTCATGCGTCAGCGGGGGTCTTGATAAGTTGGTCAAGCAGTTCGGTTATTGCCACTGTGCCGTGCATAATGTCGGCTTGCAAGGCTGTCATGTCGGCCTTCGAGAGTTGTGTACAGTTGTGGCAGATGACATCGGTACTGCGGCACACCTGTTCGACAGGTGCCGCCATGCGCTCTGTCATGTCATGCAAGAACTTTGCCTTCTTCTCCTCATAAGCCTGTGCCTCACTATAGGCAGCCTGCAATTCTGCATTCTGTGTGCTTAGTGTCGCCTGTTTCTGCTGCATCTCGCTCATGTAATCACGCAATGCCTTCTGCATCTTCTTTAGGCTCGACTGCAGACGGTCTGACTCATGCTCTGAGTGAGAATCCGGGATCGGTGTATCCAGGTTTCCTTTGGCAATGCTCTGCGCAGCATCGGCCAACAGGTGCAGCGGACGCAGATGGCTGGCAATGACGATATAGAGCACAAAAACCAACACCAGCACACCACCAATGCCCCAGATGAGAAACATACGGTGCATTTGCGAATACTTACCGTAGATGTCCTCAGCTGGACATACTGCGGCAAGACAGTACTGCCTCTGAGCTATGGGCTGCAAGAAGATATACATTTCACGGCCTTCGTGTACCATCTGTCGGTAACCGCTTTCGCCTCCCGTGATGAAAGTGGCCAGCAGACTGCTGTCCCGTCGTGTCACAAAGAGCTGTGCGTTGGGTAGCGACTCCTGTAGCAACTGGAGAGAGTTGTTTTCCTCGATGAGTCGCTCTATTCGCGAACGGTTCACTCGCAATCGCTGCTTTTCCAGCCGTGCCGTCATCTCTGACTGCCGCAGCGTATTGTCTATGCGCAGTGCCGAATTCTCCAGCGCCTGCAACGTCGTATCAATGGTCTCGTCACGAATGACCTCCTCCGAGAAGCTAACCAAAAGCGAGATGACCAAGCCCAAAATGACCAACACGAAACCCACCACCCACAATGAAAGGCGAATGGAAAACGATGTGCGGATCTTCTCTATGGCGGTCATGGGCTTCTACTCTCCTATTATTCCTTTCAGCGAAGAACCAAAGATAATGTACTGGGTATTACCAGCGATAGTGCCTTCGTTTTGTCCCCAAAGGAAGGGCCAGTCATCGTAGTTCTCAAAATGATCCGGCTTGCGGAAGAGCAGTCCTGGCGCCACATTACCCGGGATGAAAGAGAAGTCGGCACGGTTGTTGCCGTAGAACACCTGCTTCGGACGGGCGGCACCCACAACGGCCACGAACGAATAGTTGTGGTAAGGGTGGCAGCCATATAGCCAGTTAGCCACACGGTAGACCTCATCCTTGCCGACAATATCGGGGAAGTAGATGTGGGCATAGTTCACGGTGATGCCGAAGTTAAGAACCATATTCACACCTGCCCAGTTACCCAGTCCGATGGGTACGCCATAGGGGTTATTCGTATCAAATCCTTTGATATACTGCTCATACTTCTCCACATAGGGACGCAGTTTCTGCTTGAAGGCCTCATCCAGATAGGGGACGGCGTCGAGGGCCGTCTGCATATTGCCTGCCAAATTCAGTTCTAAGGCATCCCAAATCTGTTTTTCGAAATTCGAAAGATACTGCTGCTCCTGGGTGGCTCCATAGAGTTGCAAATTGGTAGCCATATCGCCTAACTGCTCACGGTTCTTCCGGCTGCGTTCCATCAGCTTCTGGCGCTTCTTGTCGAGTTGGTTATCCATTCGGTTATTCTCCGATCCGTCCAGCCAGGAGAAGTCCTCCATCTGCCGGTTTCTGGCCGCCGTACGCTGGGCAATGATATCCGTTGCCTCTTTCATGAGCCGTTTCGACTGGGTAAGGGCTCGTTCGGCGAGATCGTCGTTGTAGCCCTTGAGGGCATGACTGGCGGCAGCAAACATCGTGGCAGCACGGAGGTCGAGCAGCGGACTGCGGGTGGTGAATGCCCACATGTCGTCGGGCGTACCGCTTCGCTTTCCATCGGCGCTTACCTCGTAGGGTTTCAGCGACGGATCATAGTGCAGACCGTCGGTAATCGACGCAGCATCACCGAGATGGTGGTAGTTGTCGAGAACACTGTTTGAAAGTGTCGAGGCCATGTGCCCGATCTGCTCTGCCTGTGCTACAAGGTTCAGCGTACCATGCTCTATGAATTGGAGAATATCGGGTATTCCGTCAGGACGATGAAGGTCTACATAGCGCTGCTTTTGACTGACGAAGGTCTCGTCACGCTGTGGTTTGAAGAGATCCCAAGTACGGATAAAGTTCTGCACAACGTTGATATTCGAGCCTGTTTCGATGTCGAAGTCTCCTGCATCGAAGAATCCGCCGATGTTCAGCCCGGGAATGAGTTCCAGAGGCTGATACTTTGTATCCGTCGATGCCCCTTGGCGGTGCAAGTCAAAATGATCGCTCTCTGGTGCCTGAAGATAGCCTTCTTTGAAGGGCTCACCGTGCCAGGTGCGATAGCCTTCGTTCACATACATGTGGTTCATGTGGATAGGCACCCACACATCGGTAGTGGCATCAGTGATCTTGTCATAGACATGCTCGTCGATGAGGAAGTCGTTAGTCTTTGTCTGTCCATACTGGATATAGTAGACACCCGGTGTCTTGACTGCCGAAAAGTCAAATTTCACATAATTATATTTAAAATAAGGGCCCCACGACTGGACTGCCCCCTCAAAGGCCATCTCCGCTGTTCCATCGGGTTTGATCCGCATCAGAGAAGCTGTAGCCTGAGGCTGGTCTTTCTTATCGAGTTCGATGACTGCCACCTTCGGCTGCTCAGGGGTATAGCCAATTTGTGAGAAACCGATGTTCGGCTCACGTATCCAGCCAGGGATGGCATGGGGTTCAACAGTCCAGGTGATGACCTTACCGGTCTTTCCGGCAGGCAGTACGCTACGCAGAACGAACCAGCCGTTCTGTGCCAGCATCCGTCCGTCGTAGAGTTTCAGCTCGGCATCGCTTGTGATGGTGACGAGACGCGACGGATCGTCGGTGGCCATGCTCAGGCTGTGACCTGTCTCAATGGGCAGCGGATCGATGAATCTTTCAGTCCCGCGGTCGTCGTAGGTCTTGAAGCCTTTGAACTGGCGGGGTTTCTCGCTGTTTGGACGAGTGATGGTCTGACTGGTGGCATAGCGCGGCAAGCGCCCCAGGCGTCCGTCCATCGTGAATGTCTTCAACCAATACTGCGAAGGCAGGAACTCGATGTTGAATCCTGCTTCACCAGCCAGCTTCTCTGGCACAGGCTTGTCGAGCCAAACAGCCATCTCCACTGCCTTGCCTTTGGCCGTCACCACTACACGGCTGTTGAAGTCGTAGTCATCGTAACGCATTGTGACCTCTATGGAACCGTTCGCACGGTCCACCTTACGGTCAGTCATCTTCGGCACCAAGTCCCACTGCTCGGGGGTATTGTTAAGGCGGATGGCACCACCTTGCACCGTTCGCACCCCGTGATGGATGATCTCGATGCCCGAGTTCTTCTCATCGTTGAACCCACCGTTAAAACTATTACTGAACACCAGGACATTCACCCCCTGACGCTCGAAATACTCAAGTTCGTTCAGTTGTAAGACATCCTGTCCTTTGGCAACTATGGCCAGACTTAATGCAAAAAACGTAATAACCTTTTTCATTATATCAATTTCTCAATCTCTCATTTCTTCTTGGTACTGTCTCTCAGTTCCAGCCGGGCACTGACTACTACATGCTGGATACTGTCATCGCCGTTGATCTGATCGATGAGCAGGCGAAATGCCTTGATGCCTATCTCACGGAGATTCTGACGAACGAACGATATGCGAGGGTGACACATCTCCGACACCCAGTCGCTCAGATACCCTATGATGGCCAGTTCTTCAGGTATTTTCAGTCGTTGGCTGGTAACAGCCTGAAGAGCAGAGATGGCCAACAGTCCATGAGACGCGATGATGGCATCAGGCGGTTCGGGCAGGCTAAGCAGCTCCAAAGTGTCAGAAAGACCTGAATTGAAACTGATGTTGTGGCACTTGACCAGCTCGGTACGGATGGGGATGCCTCGCTCACGCAGCGCCTGCAGATAACCGTGCTTGCGGTCAGCGGTCTGCTTCATTAGGTTTGAACCTCCGAGAAAGGCTATGCGACGGGCTCCGTCGTCGATAAGACTGTTGGTAGCCTGTAAGGCCGAGGTGGCATCGTTGATGATGACCGATGAGATGTCGATATCCGGGGCACGGTCGAAAAACACAACCGGCATGTTGGCTTTCTTCAGTCGCAGCAGTTGGCTAAAGTCTGTCGTATTCTGAGTAGGACAAATAATGATGCCCTCCACATGCATGTTCTCCAACAGTTCAAGGCAGTAGGACTCCGTCTCAGGTTTATCGTCGGAATCGGTGATGATGCACATATAGCCATTGTTTCTGGCCTCTGCCTCTATGCGCTTGACGATATGGGCATAATGGCTGAATGACACGTCAGGAACGACAATGCCTATGGTTCTCGTCGTATCAAAACGAAGACTCACGGCAAACGGGTTCGGGCGATAGCCGTTCTCTACCGCAAAACTTTCTATCTGCTGACGGAGTTCAGGGCTCACGCCCTCCAAACCTCTCAATGCTCGTGAGACCGTAGAAACATTAATCCCGAGCATTTTTGCGATATCACGTTGTGAAATTCTCTTCATCTGCCGAATGTCGTTTAAACCATACAAAAATACAACAATGCTTCAAAATTATTACGCAACAGAGTTTGTAATCAATACGCAACGCGTTGCGCCTTCAGAATTCAAAAAACCACCGACTTTCACAAGCAGGTGGCGCAATCTTTCTATCTAATCTATGATGTATTTGTGTTGGTTGCGCAAAGGTAAAAATATTATGCGCAATAGCCAACACTAATATATCAGAATCCTACCGCAATGCGTTGCGTCAATCCTCGTCCATCGGATAACGAACGCCCCACTTCCGTCGCAGGCCATCCATCAGCTGCATGATATAGAGGGTCTCTGCATGGGGCATTTCACGAGGCTCCAACAACCCGTCGATGAGAGCCTGACGACAAGCTACAAACTGGTATTCGTAGCCTGTTATCTGCTTCGGAACATGAATTGTCTCAATATAAGTACGGTCTGGACCGTTTACTGTTATCTGTTGCGGATTGTTGATGTTGTCGATGATAAGATTACCCTCGGTACCTGCTATCACTCCGATATTGTCACCCACACAGGCCGCACTCGACTGCAGATTGCAAAGCATACCGTCGCTAAGCACCATACTGATGGCGTTTGTCAAGTCCATACCCGTATCCGATTTCACGCACTGGCTCTCCATGCTGACGATATCGGCAGGAAAGAACATCCTCACGAAGTTGAGCGCATAGACACCGAGATCGAGCAGGGCCCCGCCACAGAGGTCAGGCCTCATGATACGAGGCTTCTCGCCCATCGAGTAGCCGAGGGTTGCCGTCAGCAGCCGAGGGATACCGATACGACCATCTTTCATGAGTTGACGCACCATTCCCACAACAGGCTGATAGCGTGTCCAGATAGCCTCTGCCAGGAATACTTTCCGATCGTGGGCCAAGTCAACAATCTCTTTTGCCTGCCGATAGTTAGCCATAAACGCCTTCTCCACAAGGCATGGTTTACCCGCCAGCAAAGCCTCTTTCGTCACATCGAAATGATGAGAGTGAGGAGTACCCACATAAACCAAGTCCACGTCGGGGTCGTCGATCAACTCTCTATATGAGCCATGAGCCTTTGCGATTCCCCATTTCGAGGCAAAAGCCTCAGCCTTTTCCTGTGAACGCGATCCGACGGCCAAGGCCTCGCAGTTGTCGATCCCATTCAGTGTGATGGCTGCCTTCTCGGCTATCCACCCTGTGCCGATAATACCGACACGCATTTTGTCTTTTACATTCATACTGTTTAATTTTTAAATGTTGATTCCGTAATTCTGCTTCACTTCACTCATCACAAAGGTACTCTCAATAGATGCCAGACTCTCTATCTCACCAAGTTTGTTGAGCACGAATTCCTGATACTGCTTCATATCACGTGCGCGAACCTTTAATAAATAGTCATAGGAGCCCGACGTATTGTAACACTCCGTCACTTCAGGGATTCTCTGGATACGCCTCACAAACGAATCCGCAATCTCGTGGTTGATCTGCTTCAACTTCACCTTACAAAACACCAACAGGCCCTGGTCCAGTTTCTCCGGATCGAGTATGGCGACGTACTTCTTGATATAGCCTTTCTTTTCCAACCGTTTTTGACGTTCAAAAACAGGGGTAGGGGTCAAATGTACCGCATCGGCCAGCTCTTTCGTGGTCAATTTCGCGTTTTTTTGCAGCGTTTTCATTATCTGCAGGTCTGTTTCGTCTAAGATTTCTGACATAATTTAGAGTTTTATTCTGTTTGATGGGCTCAAAAGCGCCGATATTGGAAAGATTTTCTTTATTGGCTGCAAATTTAGGTATTATTTCTGAATTATGCAAGAAATTTGGAAGATATTTCCAAACTTCGTACCTTTGCACCCAGTTATTAACATATAAAAGAAAGGATAAGATTATGAGTAAGAAGAATTACAAGTTTGAGACTTTACAACTTCATGTAGGCCAGGAACAGGCTGACCCCGCAACCGACGCTCGCGCCGTGCCCATCTACCAGACCACGTCATATGTGTTCCACAATTCCCAGCACGCTGCCGATCGTTTCGGTCTCCGTGATGCAGGTAATATCTACGGCCGTCTGACCAACTCCACCCAGGGAGTGTTCGAGGATCGTGTCGCTGCCCTTGAGGGGGGTGTGGCTGGACTGGCCGTCGCCTCTGGTGCCGCAGCTATCACCTATGCGCTGCAGAACATTGTGCAGAATGGTGACCATATCGTAGCTGCCGACAACCTCTATGGTGGTTCATACAACCTCATTACCCACACGCTGGCTACACAGGGTATCACGAATACGATTATTAATGTGAACGACCTCGACGCCCTTGAAGCTGCCATCAAGCCCAACACAAAGGTAGTATATGCCGAGACTTTCGGTAACCCCAATTCTGACGTGCTCGACCTCGAAGGTGTGGCTGCTGTGGCTCACAAACACGGTATTCCGTTTATCGTAGACAATACGTTTGGAACTCCATATCTCATTCGTCCGCTGGAGCACGGAGCTGACATCGTGGTGCACTCGGCCACGAAGTTCCTCGGTGGTCACGGTTCAAGTCTCGGTGGTGTCATCGTGGATGGTGGAAAGTTCGACTGGAAACAGAACGACAAGTTCCCAACGCTCTCTAAACCCGATCCCTCGTATCATGGTATCGTATTCGCCGATGCTGTAGGTGCTGCTGCCTACGTCACCCGCATCCGTGCCGTCATCCTGCGCGATACCGGTGCTGCCATCTCGCCCTTCAACGCGTTCATCCTGCTACAGGGTGTCGAGACACTGAGCCTGCGTGTGGAGCGCCATGTGGAGAACGCCTTGAAAGTGGTCGACTTCCTCGCCAACCATCCAAAGGTGGCGAAGGTGAACCATCCGGCCCTCGAGAGTCATCACGACCACAAGCTCTATCAGAAGTACTTCCCCAACGGTGGTGCCTCGATCTTCACCTTCGAGATCAAGGGCGGCCAGGAAGAGGCCTGGAAGTTTATCGACGCTCTGCAGATCTTCTCACTGCTGGCTAATGTGGCCGACGTGAAGAGTCTGGTAATCCATCCCTACACCACCACCCATTCACAGCTCTCACCTGAGGAACTGGCCGAGCAGCACATCACACCATCGACCGTCCGTCTGAGCATCGGCACAGAGCACATAGACGACATCATCGACGATCTGTCACAGGCTCTCGATAAGATTTGATTACAACAATCGTTTTTATAGGGTAATCTGTCAAACCTTTCAATAGATTTGGCAGATTACCTTAAAATTCGTACCTTCGCACCCACAAAACCGACACTTATGAAAAATTATATTATTGCAGACAATCAGGAGCTGACTGGTTTTGCGATTCAGAGCCTGTTGAAACGCGACGAGGATCATGCGGTCTATCGCGCTGTGGATAAGGCAGGACTGATACAATTGCTCAAGGAGCACGAGGATTCGGTCGTGTTCTTAGACTATACGCTGTTTGATTTTGCAGACGAAGACCAGCTGCTGATTGTAGCCGAGCGTTTCAGTCTGTCGGAATGGATACTCATCAGCGATGAACTGACACCCCAGTTCATACGTCGCGTGGTGTACTCCTCTCACCAGTTCAGCGTGGTGTTCAAAGACGGTCCGATGAGCGAGATACGTGAGGCCTTGCAGGCAGTCGGCCAACACAACCGTTACCTCAGCCAGCGGGCATTGGAGACAATCATCACCCAGCAACAGGAAGAGGAGCTTCCCAACATCCTGACGCAAACGGAGACGGAGATTGTGAAGGCCATTGCCCTGGGTAAGACAACGAAGGAGATTGCCGCCGAGCGATTCTCGAGCATCCACACCATCACGACCCACCGCAAGAACATCTTCCGCAAACTGGGCATCAACACAGCGCACGAAGCGGTGAAATACGCGCTCCGTGCGGGGTTGATAGATCCGTCTGAATTCTACATTTAGTCTTCCTTTACAATCGGGTAGAGCTCGATAAACTCGCCCTGATGGCTCTGGCCGTCATTAATAAGTTCAGCCATCTTCCGGCCTACGGTCTCAATGTCGTGGAAACCGGGGAGAGCCATGTTGCCGTTCAGGTCGGTGGTAGTGGGACCCGGGTGTACAGAGAACACCTCCAGTGGTGTGTTGCTCTGCTGAAACTCAATAGCCATCACTCCCATCATTGCATTCTGTGCAGCCTTGCTGGCTACGTATGCCAAGGGATGCCAATAGGGACTGATCTCTGAGGGAACAGTCACATTCACGATACGTCCCCCGTTCCTGCTGAGCAACGGCATCAAGGCCTTGGTAAGGGCGAAGGTGCCGATGAAGTTCACGTCGAGGGTTTCCCTTATGTCACTGAGTTCTGTATGCAGGCTGTCTACACTCATGTCTCCAGGAATGCCGGCATTATTCACTAAAAGCGACAACTCCGGATATTTCCCGCCGATCTCTTTCGCGGCCTGCTCGATACTAGCCAGGTCGCGCAGTTCGATACTCACCCAGCCTAATACGTCAACACCAGCCGACCGCAACTCATCTATAGCCTTCACGGCACGTCCTTCATCGCGTGCTCCAACAATCACTTGCCAGCCACTCTTTCCGAGGTACTTGGCAATTCCAAATCCGATGCCCTTGTTGGCACCTGTCACTAAAACAATCTTTGTCATATCCTGCTCAGTTTTTATATCAGTGTGCAAAGATACACATTTCTTTCAAATTCCTTCTACTTTTCTGAAACTATTATTCACCGACCAGACTATTTTTGATATCCTCCAACAAATCCTTACCATCTTCTAAGCCAATGCAGCCTGACTTAAAAAAAGGAGCCGGTTGGGCTCCTATAATCTGATTTGAATTAAAGGCTCGAATACGCCGTACGGGCATCGAAGCAAGGGCAATCCTTGTGGACGTTGGGGAGGTCGCGATGGCCGACAATCTCAGCATCGGGATAGTCCTGTTTCAACGAGACAAGCAGCGTGTAGAGAGTGAGCTTCTGGGCTGGGGTGCGGGTGTCGTCGGCACGCCCCTTCTCATCGAGGCCACCCTCGTAGCAGACGCCGATGGAGTGGGCATTGTAATGACGGGCGTGGGCACCGACCATCTCCTCAGGACGGCCGAAGTGCAGCTGTCCGTCGCGGGTGATGTAGTAATGGTAGCCGCAGCACTTCCAGCCTTTGGCTTTGTGCATCTTGTCGAGCCGTTCCATGGGGATGTGCTGGTCAGGTCGGCTCCCTGTACAGTGAATGACAATCAAATCTATTCTTCTCATATTTAGACAAAATAACAAATTAAGACATAGTCGCTCGGCTTTGCCGCTTTTACAAAGGCGACAGCCGACTAAAAGAACAGACTAACATATTTTTAGACAGAAGTACATATGAACATATTAAATGTTCATGCAGGATTGGATGATGTTGGTACCGAGGATCGTGGTGATGACGGTGACGATGATCTGAAGGATCTTCTTGACGGGGATGTCTTTCTTAAAGAGTTTCATAATGATGTAATTTTCTGTGAATTTCTGTGTGACATAAAATTAGAGAGCGAGAGAAGAGAGAACGTGAGTTGATCAGACAGGCTTGATGGCGGTGATGTGGACTTGTTGCAGCGCGCAGCGGCTGCCAGAGGTGCCATAGCACAGTCCCGGACTCAGAGCTCACGACCTCTCAGAGGTTAAGGCTTAATCACCGCCACCGGCGGGAGCGTCACCCTGGGCGGTGGCGATGCCATAGGTCGAGATCGGCGTCTTCTCCTGATAGCGGCGCTCCTTGCCTCCAATCGTCTTTTTCATCGACTTGATGACATAGCCCCACTGGAAGATACAGTCGTCCTTCAGGGCCTTCGAGGTGAGCTTCTCACCCTTGGTGTTCTCAGGCTGGAAGTTCAGGTAGATGCCGTTGATCATGGCAGCCGGACCGCCGGCGATGGCGTCGGTGATGTTGGCCTTGCCGAGCTTGCCACCATCGACCGAGGGATAGAACGTGCCGAGACCGTCGATCTTCACGGGCTGTCCCTGGGTGATGAGCTCCTTGAGACACTCGACCACCTGCTTGACCACCAGCTCACACATCTGGTAGCTGGCGATCTTGCCGTGTTCGGTCATGTGCCGGCAGAAGCCCTTCAGGTTAATAGGTTCCTTACGCTCCACCTCGGCGAAGTACTTGCCGTAGGCAGTGGAGTCATCGTTGGTGTTCTGACGAAGGTTGATCGTCATGGGAATGTTTGAACGTGCCATAGTTTTTTAGTTGAGAGTTGAGAGTTGAAAGTTGAGAGTTGAAAGTTCGCGGTGTCGTGGTGAGGTAAGCGGGAGAAAGGTGGCTGCAAACTCCGAGAAAGGTAGTACCTTTCCGGCAGAAAGGTGGCACCTTTCCTGGGCCCATCCGCCTGGTCACTTCCGACAGGTGCAAGTGAAGTGCAAGGCGAACGCAGAGTCCGAATCTTATTCGAGCTATGCTGAGCCGCAGCCTTCACTCGCCTTTGCATCTCAAATGCAAAGGCAAAGGTACAACATTCCGAAAGGCCACTTTTCGATGATTAAACATCCTTTCCTGTTTTTTCCCGTCTTTTCCTATCATTTTCCATTATTTGCCATCTACATCAATATCGAACTGATGCACAATCCACGCCACGACATTCGGCCTGAGGATTCCCCTCGGACTCAACCCCAGCTCATTGAGTTTCTCCATATGCGGTTTCATCCAGTTTCGCAGTGTGGCGGTTGTCACTCCGGCTCTGTCGGCCAATTCTTTTCTTGTCATTGATTTCATAACGTAATCACCTATTAATTTGAACTATAAACTGTAACTATATGCCACTGGACAGTGGACACTACTGGACAGTAGATTTATCAAACTTCTCATGCGTACCGTATGCCTGCGCGGTACGCGAGGACTCCATGGAAAACTACCGTCCATACTGTCCACTGTCCACCGTCTCAGCCTCACTGGCCATCATCAGCTGGGCGCTCTGGATCTCAGCCGCCGTCCGCTGTACGACGATGTATCCGCGCTGTCCGTTGAACTTCACGCGCTGGAATCCCAGCTCTCCCAGTGCACGGCCGAGATGGACCGGCGAGAGCTTCTGCGAGATGTTGGCCGACACGATCTGCATGGCGCGTGCCACACTCATGAACACCCCGGGACGTGCTCCCGAGGGCTGGCAGAAGTAGAGGTTGGCCAGCTCGTACTCCAGCCGCGGTGTCTCGAACTGGCGGTTGTGCTCGGTCAGGCGCAGGATCTCCTCCCTGGAGAACCAGAACTGGAAGCCCTGCTGATAGAGGGCGTAGGCCTGACTGTAGATGCCCTTGTAGTCGAACGGCTTGTCGCGCGGCGACTCGATGCGCTCGACCTCGAAGGGCAGCCAGCGGCGGTTGCCTGTCGGGTCGGAGAGGAACTGTGTGTTGTTGCCCGTGGCGCAGAAGGAAGCAATGTGCTTGCGGTGCTCATGGAAGTGGGCGTATGCCGCCCGCTCGTCGATCGATGGCATGGTGACGGCGGCCTTCAGCTGGTTCAGCTCCGAGGGCCGCATGGTGTCGAGCTCCTCGCAGCATACCAGCCCGTACTGTGCCAGCGTCAGCAGGTCGTCGCGCCCCATGCGGTTGGCATTGGTCTTCGTGTAGAAGTAGGACGACAGTTCCGGCGGCAGGAGATGGTTGAACCAGGTGGTCTTGTAGGAGCCCTGTTCACCTATCAGCACGAGGATGACGTTGTTGACGACCGTGTCGTCGACCCACGCGGCGACCATCGCCACGAGCCACTTCCTGAGGTACTCGTAGAATCGCATCTGCTCCTCCACGCCGCCCTTGACCTGCACCGTGACCGACATCTCCAGGATGTAGTTGCTCTCGCCGTCCCAGGGCGGCAGGTGGTCGAGGTAGTAGCGGAACGGGTGGTAGTCGGGCACGAAGTCCGACTCTATGACGTGGTAGATGTCCTGCAGCCGCACCGGCTTCTCCTTCGACAGCCTTGCCCACAGGGAATTCACGACGCGGTCGGAGATCGGCTCCCATCCCGCTCCGGAGCAGGAGGAGTACCCGTCAGGGCAGGTTGACATGACCGTCTGGTCGAAGAGTTCCGCCTCGGGGATCCTGCACTCCGTCCGCCTCGTGATCACATTGTGCCTGAGGTACAGCATCCCGCCGAGGAAGTGCTTGATCTCCTCGACCGATGCATACACCTCTTGCCACGGTTTCTTATGCTCTTTCTTTTGGTTTTCCAAGTTGTCCATATTGTTGGTTACTATTCACCTGGCAAAGTTACGAATAACCATGATAGCAACCAAGCAATTCCTTTATTACTGAGTACCGCCTCGGTAACCAAAAAAAGGTACTTTTGTCTATTCACACAGTTTCTTATAACGTTTCAACTGTACATAGAGTGCATTTTCACTTTTGCTCAGGTTGGAATGCTGAAACATGTATGCTGCAAGGACGGACATGGGAGATTGAAGAGCCTCATGATTAATGAGGTGTGCAAAGTCAAGATAGACCGTTGCCGGGCGTATCCGGGCAAGATCAAAATGGAATGTGCAGAGTTGCAGGGCATCCCCTTCTGTATCTGCCTCTATGAGGAAAGGTCGCCATGATTCGATGATCTGCCTTAGCTCTTCATGCTGACTCTCGCGGAAGAGGGCCGATAGCGGGGTGTCGGCATTGAAAGGAGGGTTTGCATCCTTCTCTGTTGAATCGTTCCCTCTCCTTCGGGGAGGGTCAGGGAGGGGTGTCTGCAAATACTGGTTCTGGACTGTGCCTACATGCTGTGCGCCGGGGGCGACGTAGACGATACTGAGATGGCTGCCGAAGTTTGTCAAGCCTGCCTGATGCAGCCCCTCAAGCAGGCGGTTTAGCAATGCGAGGAAATCCTCGCCGTTGATTTTCATTGTTAATGTCTCTGTTTCTTGATGATTTGATCATACATATCCTGCGCCATCAGGCGAGAAAAGAAGAAACGGAGAACGTGGGTGGAATTGGTGTCGCAACAAGCTCCCAGGTCTGCAATTACCTTTCATAGAACGTTACTACTGCCAATGCCCACGCCTCCGTTGTAGGAGTCGTGAGCAGGCAGCCGTCTTGCTTCTATGAAGTCTATTGGAATTGCAGTTCGGGAGACTATCGAGATAGCTGCGGTTGCTTTTTCTTACAATATGTATGGAGTGCAAAGTTACACTTTTTCCTTCACACTCCCAAATGTTTTGTGATATTTCTTATGGACTCATTGCGGATTTCTTTATTAATTAGTGTTTGCTGAATAATATCTAACGCTTTGAATATTAGCAATATATAACATATTTTCTTCTTTTGTTTAACAAGAAATGAGTACCTTTGGGTGTTAAAAGTCATATAGGAATGAAGTATTA
>Ga0247611_10001261_pt1 | contig 45950 bp, 47 predicted proteins | sample 177DNAGHGhighgp2_FD_192422 | JGI IMG/M metagenome (GOLD analysis project Ga0247611, IMG submission 192422) | Sheep rumen microbial communities from Palmerston North, Manawatu-Wanganui, New Zealand - 1770 DNA GHGhigh gp2 | ecosystem: Host-associated > Mammals > Digestive system > Stomach > Rumen... | reverse complement strand
GGGGGGTGGAGGAGTGAGCGCAGTAACAGGTATCGTGCAGTAGATTACTGGATGCCAATTCCGCAAATTAATGATTAACACTTTCAGACCAAATGAAATTGAAAGATTTGAATAAAGGCGATAAGTTTAGTCCAACCAACAATCCATCTCTTAAATGCGTCAAAGGTAGCAGAGTTGTTGGGAAGGCTGAATACTATCATTGTAATTCCAACATCGGATGGATTAAACTCCACGGAGAACTTAAAGTGACTTACTTTCCCCAACCATAACTAACTGAATTATGACGACAGAAGAAAAAGCAAAAGCTTACGATGAGGCTCTGGAAAGGGCGAGAATTCACAGTAAGGTTGGAGAAGTTGATAAGGCAAATCTTACTGCTATTTGCCAAGACATCTTCCCCGAACTTCGCGAGAGCGAGGACGAGAGGATGATGAAAGTGATTGGCCTTGCACTTATGGATGTTCCCGAAGGAAGGTTCACTTCTTTAGGGACAACTTTGAAAGACTGTCTTGCCTACCTCAAAAAGCAGAAAGAACATTTTCGTGACGATACGAAAATGATAGAGCAGAAGCCAGAAGAGTGGAACGAAGATTATCTGGAAGAAGACATACAGACGAGGTTTGCTTTCTACACCTATAAGGATGACCCGAGTGTCCTTTACCTGTCCAATGTATTTGTGGAAGAGACAAGTCGCAATCACGGGTTTGGTACACGCATACTTAAAGCCGCAGAGAAAGCGGCTGAAGCGATTGGTGCAATCACGATTTGCCTAAAGGTAAAGCAGGACTCTCCCGCCAATGCTTGGTATCGCAAACGCGGATATGGCTATGTGGCTTTTGAAGATGGGTATGATTGGCTGGAAAAGAACTTGGAGTATTTAAAGCCAGCCAAATCAGCAGAGTGGAGCGAGGAGGATGAATGGAAAAGGAAAGAGTTAATCCAATATCTTGAAGAAAAGGGAGATTATCGTACTGTTTGGATGACTTGGCTCAAATCCCTCCGTCCCCAGTCGCAACAGAATATGTCCATTTCGTTCATGTTGTATCTTGACGAGATAAGGCCAGAAGGAAAGATGTGCTTGTCCAATGGTGAATGTAACGACATTGAGGATGCGTTCAAGAAACAAGACTGGCCGAGATTATTCAAGTACATCAACAAGTATCAGCCTCATTGGAAGCCCAGTGAGGTTCAAGTCGAGGCTGTTAGATATTTCGTGAACAAACACCAATCCGAAGCATGGGCCGCTACAGGCCAGTGGAAGCAATTCACTGTGCTTCGTGAACTTTTGGGAATTCTTGAGAAACTGATGTAAAACCACGGGTGCGTTTTCAAAACAAACAAAATATGAAACGAGGAAGACCAGTAAAAGCAATTTACCAAAGAGAAGGTTTGCTGAAGACACTGATGGATGAGTATGATGTAGCGTTGCTTCCAGACAAGGACAGCAGAGTCAATGTCTTCCGCAAGGGCTTAAACTACATCACATCATTTGACCTTGTGAAAGATGGTGACTTTTATAAGTACCAATATAATGGACAAGTTTACAACGCCTTTTCGAAAATGCTTAAACAGGCCGAGAAGGACAATGAGAGTAAGCCATTCCCGTCTTATGTATATTGCCCCATAACAAGAGAACCATACAAGGTAATGCACTATGTGAGGGATTACATGGAGTCAATCGGTTTCAGTATTCCTAATTGGGGAGAGAAGTTCTGCTGGAATGGCAGAGGAAATGGCGACAGTTTTGTCATGAAGAATATCTACGGAGAACCAATCTCGCACATAGAGGTTGTTATGAATAAGTGGGATGAGGGTACATCCGGTAAAGTGTACAGGTCAATAGGAAACGGATGGTCATGGTACGAAGTCTCATTCAAAGGATTCGAAGATGTACTTGGGGCCATCAATAGCATTCTTGAACCCGAGGTTCTGGTTAATGCTGCAAAATATATTGCCACGGCATCCAAAATGAACTCAGAGAGGAAAGATGATGTGCAGACAGTTGAAGTAACCAGTACTCTTGACATTATGAAGTCTAACATGAAGAAGCAGACCATCTCCATACTTGAGAATACGCTGAAAAGACTTAAGTCAGAGGCATGAAACTGATGTAAAACATAGGGTGTGGAAAGGCATTTCTCACGATAGACGTTAATTTACTCCGCCGAGTACACACCCTTTATTAATTTAGATATGGCAAAATACATTGACGCAGACCGCCTTTGTGCGGAGATTGAAAAGATATACAAGTCGGAAATCCAGCCTTGGCTGTCCGGTGTGAGTGCCACAAGTGCTATTTACGATTATGTACTGCCCCTTATCGACTCTCTCCAGCAGGAGCAGCCGGATTTCCCGACAACGGATGAAGAAATAGAGAGGTTTTTGACTACTCATCCGAAAGTAGAAGTACCCAACAAGTACAAAACGCCAGATTGGTTATGGAAGAAGCAGGAGCAGCCGGAGGTGGATTTAGAGAAGGAGATTGAGGAACATGTAATAGGTATGCCTATGAGTGAATTTACTCACGAAAGCGAGATAGGTGAACATTGGGACTGGGCAAGAGAAGAGTTCCGATATTTCTTTGAACTCGGCCTTAACGCAAGAAAGGAGGAAAACAAATGAACGAACTCTTACAATTAATAGTAGGAGCTATTTGTGGTGCAACCTGTGGTTACATAATTTATTGGTTCCTTACCGGAGGAAACAATCATGACAAAAGAAGATAAACAACTACTTTTGAAAGACCTTTGTATAAGGCTTCCTTATCATGTACGATGCAAAATATGGCTTAAAGATGGTACAACAGAAGAAGGACCATTAGATTTAGAGCATAATTATGCAGATGTACTACTTGATGCATTTTATTATAATGATATAAAAGACATTAAGCCATATCTTCGTCTAATGTCTTCTATGACTGAGGAAGAGGTAAAGGAAATACAAAAAATAAATTGGCAATTTTGTAAGCCTAAGAATGATTTAGATGAGTGTTCCGTAGAGAGTGCTGATGATGGATATTGTTCCGTTTCCCAGATGGCAGGAATACTAGATTATCTTAATGCTCACCACTTCGACTATCGTGGCTTGATTGAGAAAGGATTGGCGTTGGAAGCGCCGGAAGGAATGTATAATTAACTGAATAGATATGGCTGTTGCAAAATGTGGTATGCATTGGTCATGGGACAGTCCAATGTGGTGTTCTGGTAATAAAACGGATAAAAATAAGAAGCCGGACGAGGTTGATAAAATGTGCCTCGGTTGCCAGTGGTATAAAGGAAATAAAAAAGAGAACGATTATGATTGGTGAAGACTACGTTTCTTTTGAAACTGCCAAACTCCTGAAAGAGAAAGAATTTAATGAACCAACTTATCATGATTATGATGAAGAAGGAAAACGATGGTTCGAAGAAGTTTTAGTATGCCATAATTCAGAAGGAGGAATTGCTTGTCCAACTCTTCAAATGGTAATGAAGTGGTTGAGAGAAATCCATCATTATTACATTCAAATAATGCTTGACTCATGGGATTACGGAGGGCACATGGGATATTATGTGGTTATTCAGAAGACCGATTCAGATTTTTTTGAAATGATGCTTCAAAATGCTGTTGGGGAGATATTCTATCAAACACATGAAGAAGCTTGTGAAGCGGCAATTAAATACTGTCTTGAAAATCTGATTTAGATATGACAAAAGAGGAAAACAGCTCAAAACTTTTGAAGATTTTGCTAATGCCGCCATAGGAATTGCCGATAAACTAATCGATAAACTCAAAGAGAAATGATTTGTCACTATGAAACAATCAAGGGAATTGGTCGCGTTTTCTTTCCCGGATGTATGGGTGGCGCTGTCTATGGTATAGATGGCTGTACTTGTGAAAGAAAGACCGTCAAAAAGTTGATCGTTGAACTCGAATGTCGGATGCCAACATTAGAGGAAGAAATCAAACAACTCAAAGAGAAATGAAAAGCAAGATGTGTAAAGGGTGCAGATGCTATTGGCCGAAAGGTTCAACCGCCTTTTCATACGATGTCTGCAACTTCAAATTTCTTTCTACGGCAATCCAGCAACTCGATGGATGCCCGAATGGGAAACCGATCTATGGAAAATTTGTAAATCAACCCGGAGAAAGCCATGACTGATATGATTCTATCGTTATTTCTCCCGTGCCTTGTTCTTATTGCAATAGGATTGTGGAGAATTGGAGACAAAATTGATGAACTGAAAAACAAATGAAAATCCGAACAATCAAGAAAGTCATTAAGGAGTTTATGATTAAAGGCAGACGGACTCCGCTGGCAAAGAAGGTCACATTAAAGAATATAGTGTGGATTTCAGAGACAATAAAGACAATAAGAAATGACGCACGAGGAAATAGTGGCTTTTGAATCAAAGCTTGAAAAAAGAGGATACAAGAAAATCAAGTCGGCAAAAGCAAAATTAACCGATGACTACGAATGGTACAAGGCATTCTATGGTTCTAGAAATGAAGACTATCCTCTTAAATATCAGATATTTTTCTGCTTTTGGAATTTTGCACAATATAGATATGAGGACCCGAACTTTGCTTGGAGTATATCTATAGTAATCATTCCCGAATCCTGCTGCAACAATGTTGGTAGAAGAGACCTGCACTTATCAGTCGATTGGTCAACAAATATAGAGAAGGTGGAGTTTTGTGCAGAAGATTTCTATGAATTTATCACAAAGATTGATAGTTTATAAAGAAAACTTCTTATATTTGTATAAACTAAAATCAAGCTAATATGAAAAATAAGATTTATTGGAAACTAAACTGGGCACTTGCAGCGGTTATTTTCGTTGTTCTCGCAATTGTATTTACCCACAGATATCTTGTCGTGGGCTATCCGGTTGAAGCAACTTGGACTGAAGAAATTTTTAAATATCTTCTTATGTGGCCTATTCTTACAGTTGTTTGTTGGACTATTGCTTGGGCTCCTTTTAAAGCTCTTAGTTCTTATATAGCTAAAAAGCGTGGTGCTATTGAAGAATAAGATAAATATATAGTTATTGTGTGTAGAGAGATTATAAGAAATCTTGATGACAGCACTTTAACTATATTTTGGCCCCTTAGCTCAGTTGGTTAGAGCAGCGGACTCATTAACAAAATTGTGTGCTCATAAGGAAACCTATGAAGTAGAACCTCCCTAATTCGGTGAAGGCTAACAGTAACCAGTGAGTGGGTTAACCAGATATTGGAAACTCATGCTAATACCGAGCCAAGCTTCATCAGTACACGACAGGACTGTGTATCTGATGATGGCGTGTGTAGAGACTATACAGGAGGAACCTAAGTTGAAATATAATTACGGCAACAGGCTATAGTCACTTGTAGAAAGAGCGGAACCTGAGAGACTCCAGCTACAATACTTATAGTTTAATATGCGTATAACACTCGCGAGATTTCAATATGGTTAAGATAGAGTCCAGACCACAAACAAGAGAGGTCTTATCGTGAGGTAAGGTCGCTGGAACCGGTCAGAAATGATGTCGGGAGAAGTAGAGCCATAGGTGTGGCAAAATCTTGGTAGTGAAAACTATAGTGGTACGAATCCGTGGGTCGTAGGTTCAAGTCCTACAGGGGCCACACATTTCAAGTTTGGTTGAACTTGATTTCTTTCATTAAAGTACGTAACAAGCACAGCTGTGAAGCCCTGCTTGTTAATTGGAAGATTGGCCGAGTGGCTTATGGCAGTGGTCTTGAAAACCACCGTACAGCAATGTACCGGGAGTTCGAATCTCTCATCTTCCGCAATATGAAGAAGCTTTGGATTATATTGAGCATACTTTGTATCCTTTCAGGATGCAAGGTAATCAAATATGTACCAGTCAAGGAAACTGAATATGTGCATGTCAAGGACAGCGTATATCTCAAGGACACTACAATCCAATACAAGATTGAGAAACAATATGTAAAGGATTATACAGGTCTTCTGGACACACTGAAGCTTAAAACAGACTATGCTGAATCAGAGGCATACATTGACACTACAAACAACAAACTCATAGGCTCAATAAGGAACAAACCAAAAATTCTTGATATAAATATACAAGTCAAAGAAAAAATTGTCATCAAAGACAGTATATCATACAAGGAAGTGCCAGTACCTGTAGAGGTGGAAAAGAAGATACATTATTCTTACGAAAAATGGTTGTGGGTATGGGCAATACTTGCCACTGTATTTGTGGGACTGATAATTTACAACAAGATAAGAAAGATTTAGGGTGATGCTTAATACCGGTCACTTGCCAATAACTGGTCCAGAGATAACTTCAGATGGAATATGTGAGGCAAGGTTAAAGTAGGGATAAAACCGCTCGAAGCCACTCTTTTTAAAACTTAAGAGTTCAGTTGACAGCGGGGTGCTGTGAGGTCATGGCTCACTACGAAGATGCGACAAGAGACAAGGCACTTAAAAGAGTGCACGCTTTTAAGAAATTACGGATAAGTCTTAAGAGATACTGAACTCTATATGGGGAATTAGCTCAGTTGGTAGAGCATAACATTTGCAATGTTAGGGTCAGGGGTTCGAATCTCCTATTCTCCACAATGGATTGTCAACAAAACACTGTGGTACAGTTTAATTGTATGGCTTTTATAAAGAAACCTAACCGGAAGGTCTTTATAACGCACATCTGCATATAAAACCTGATTTACTGGTTTGGCCGCCAGTTAAAATGCAGAGACAATCCAAACGGAAACATAGCTCAGCTGGTTTAGAGCACTTCCATTACAAGGAAGGGGTCACAGGTCCGAATCCTGTTGTTTCCACAAAACACTTTAATCTATAAAAGATGAAAAAGATTGCATTTATTTTAGTAACTTTGCTCCTGCTCACTGGGTGTGAATCGTGGAAACGAATGGTTAAAGATGTCAAATCTGACTATGGTGGTGGATTGAACCGCACTCTAACAGTATTTGACTATCAAGGAGACACACTCCAACAGTGGACTGGAAAGTTTGATGTACAATTTGACACCTCGGGTGCTGGTCAAGTGCTGTTTGACTATGTAAATGAAGAGGGCCTCCGCAAAAGAGTGATAATTCGAGGTGGGATTGTCATCAATGAAGAGATTTAAGATAGTACACACCTCAAACAAGAAGTGTAAAAGGAAAATGAAAGAGAATGACTGCTTCTAAAAGTTCTTGTGCTGAAGGTCATTATCAGTGTGTACTATCGTTTGGGAATATAGCTCAATGGTAGAGCAATTGGCTGTTAACCAATAGGTTGTAGGTTCGAAACCTACTATTCCCGCAATGCACGAACAGGTTGAGGTGAAATGATATATCCTCCCGATGTAACTGATTAAAGTAAGATTGAAAGGCATTACTCAGTGAATGTGCAATACTAAAACAAGCCAATCCAGCAATCTACTCGAAGCTGTTCTATTAGTCAAAGAGAGTATTTTATAGGTACATCTACATCCGGTTTAAAGTGTATCTCATCACCGCCTATAATCTAATAACGAACGAGAGTCGTCATTCAGTGCTCGCTTTGGGTTTCTAAGGCACTGGGTCACGGTAAGGTCATTGACAGAAACTCCGCTTCAATGGGAACACCGACCATTTGCGTTACCTTGAAGGGTGTTGTAACTGTTCGTTAATAGAATAGTCCCCTGCCGGAGGGTCAGACGGCTTTTGCCACTTTAGCTCAGTTGGCCAGAGCACGTGATTTGTAATCTCGGGGTCGTGGGTTCGAATCCCTCAAGTGGCTCAAAGTATCGAGTATAATAGTACGGTTGCTTGATACACTAAATACAGGGTGCTGGTTAGTCCCTTCAGTAGTAAAGTCTGACGCGAAGGCTGCGATAGTGCCATATCGGGATGTAGTTCAGTTGGCAGAGCGTATGGTTTGGGACCATAATGTCGAAGGTTCGAGTCCTTTCATCCCGACAATCCCGTACTCAACGGGAATTCTACTTCATATTTAGCTCCCACTCTCAGCAGTGATGCTCAGAGTGGTTTTTGCCCTCTTAGCTCAGCTGGATAGAGCAACAGCCTTCTAAGCTGTGGGTCAAAGGTTCGAATCCTTTAGGGGGTACCAACAACAACTTTTACACTTTAGCATTATGGCAAACAAACAAAAAGCGGAAAAGTGTGCAGTTGCATTCCTTGTGAATGGCAAGCACACATTCACTCTGGTAAAAACAATGGACCAGAAATTCAACGAAGAACTGATGAACACTGCTTATCTGGAGCCTGACAAGCGAAGGAAAAAGTAGTTTTGTGTGTTTAGTGTCGGGGTCTGTATACATCTTCTTGTCATAGACAGGTATGCAGGCCCCTCTGTGAAAATCCTTTATTCTAATATACTATGACAAGAAGAAGAAATGACGCACCGCGTCGCCCCGCAGCACCCAAGTGGACTGCTGAGGAAGAGGAAGTAATCCTTGAAGAGATTGGAAAGTCTCCAACCAACACCAAAGTGGCCCTTATGGCTGCTGCCCAACAGCTTCCTGCAAGAAGTTTCTATGCCTGTTCAAATCACTGGTATGCAAAGATGGCAAACCGTGAGGACCTTGTGGGGAAACTCACCATCGGTCGGTACACCACAGTGAGGAACAAGGTCAGAATTCCATCTGAGCAAGAAGATTCATTCAAGAAGACCCACACAAAAAATGTCTGGAACAACATTATCACCTTCCTCTTCGGGAGGAGAGGTGTAAATGACTGATGAAGTTGGACAGATAAGCACTTGGAACCACTACTCGTACATTGACAAGATTCCGGAGGACACTTTGGGCATCAGTCTTTGTACGATGGACTTTGATATCAAACTGCGGAATGTGCCCGGAACTCTGCCTGAAGACAGGGCATTCCACGAGCTCATCAGGAACCCGAAACTCATCAAGGATGATTTTGTAATCAAGACTGAAGAAATCCTCCCCTTCATTTCCTCACTCGAAGAGGCTACTGGGGGAAGAGGAACTTTCAGACACCTTGTTACCAAGTCCCCTGTATTGAGGGATGACAGGTGGAACTTTAAGATTATAATGTTCTATCTGAGTCCGCTTAACAACGGGTTTATCGTATGTGACAGATATTCTAGAGCAGTAAGATGGAAGGAAATAATCCCTTCCATCGTAAAGGAAGAACTGTCTTTCCAAGACTCAACACAAACAAAAAATGACGAGAGAGGAACACAAGAGAGAGATACTTGAGTTGTCTGACAGCCACAAGTATATGATACTCAACCTCCCCACAGGATTTGGCAAGACCCTTACCTGTCTTGAAGTAATCAAGAGACACTATGAAGCCAAATTGATGGGGTGCAATGTGCTTGTCGTAGTCCCGAAGAATGTGTTGAAAGACACTTGGAAGGACGAACTTCAAAAGTGGGACTTTCCACAGCACATCAATGTGCAGTTCACAACCTATGTGAGTTACTACAAGTATTCAGATACTTATTGGGACTGCATAGTGTTTGATGAGGCACAGCACTTTACCGAAGCTTGTGAAGAGGCTACGGACCTGTTCCATTATGAAAGAGTACTTGCTGTTTCCGCCACTATTCCAAAGGAACCGAAGTGGAGACTGAAAGGCTCTTTCAGAGGGATTTATGAATACACAGTATCTGCAAGGGAAGCCATAGACTCTGGTGTATTGCCAGACCCTAAGGTTCTTCTGGTCCCTATGGGACTGAACAACACCCGTGCAGACCAGGTGATTACAATCAGAAAATCCTTCAAGGGAACACCCATTACGCTTACCTATCCACAGAGAAGGCAAAGGTTCAACTTTCCTAACAAGAAGGTACTCATTTCCTGCACACAGCAAGAGTACTACAACTTCATTTCAGATGACATTGAGTATAAGAAGACAGCTTATATGCAAACACAACAGCCATTCAGGAAAAACCAATGGCTTCACGCCTGCAAGGAAAGGCTGGACTGGCTGACCACTCAAAAAGAGGACTTCGTTCTCAATCTTCTGCAAATGGTTGATTCTTACAGGACACTTACATTCTGCACCTCCATCGAGCAGACTGAAAAGCTGGGGAGCCATCCAGTGAATTCAAAAAGCAAGAAGGACTCGCAGAAGAACCTTGATGACTTCAATGCAGGTCTGATTAACCACATTACCAGTGCGAATATGCTGAATGAAGGGGTCAACCTGACCAGTTGCCAGATAGGTATCTATGCAAACATAGGCTCTTCACAAGTGGTTGAACTTCAAAGACTTGGCCGTATCTTAAGACACAAGAACCCTCTGATTGTAATACCTTTCTTCGTAGGTACGAGAGAAGAGGAGATTGTGGCTGGTATGCTGAAGAACTACAATGAAGACCTTGTGTTCAAACTGTTCAAGTCACAGGTTTCCATCCAAACCATTGAGGAACTGATAAATGGACAAGATTAACTTCGACAGGATTGTTTTAGACAAAAAGACTATTGTCGAAACTATGGATGTTGGAGAATTTCTTTTTACATTTGCCTACCTTTTAGGGTATAGGATGGAAGATGTGGAAGAAAAGATGTTGGATAATGGCTCTGCCAAATTTGAACTTGGCAGAGTCATTCCTTCATCAGACTTCATAGAGAAGACACGAGGCATCATTGAGACCAAGCAGGGATGCAAGATGACTGATGCTGAATTGATGGACTTGGCAAAGAAACTCAAGGCAATGTATCCGAAAGGCATTATGGTGGACGGAATACCTTGGACAGAGGGACCTATCTTCATAGTGAGAAGATTGCAGGAGTTCTTTGAGAAGTTCGGAGAGTATTCTGCCGACGAGGTTGAGGATGCGATGCTGAGGTATGTGACTGCAAAGAGGGGAAGCCCTTATATAAGGTCACTGAAGAACGCTATTTATAAGGAGGTCAAGAAGGAAGATGGTACTACCGAGTTGCAGTCAGACTTGTACAACTATCTTGAAAACATACCGGATGACTCTCTTCCGTATGACATTGACTGGACCTCTGAACTGAGAGACTGAAGATATGAGAGTTGTAATAGACCCACAAGTGTGTAAGAAGTACGGACTTTCCATAGGAGAGTTTCTGTACATTATGGTTGTAGGAAACCATATTGATTTGCAGGAGGCAGCCAACTCTCTGGAACAGAGGGGACTGGGTTCACCGGATAAGTTTAATGGCTCACTTTATCCGTTTGGAATACAACCCACACAAGCCGCCTGTGATATCTTTGACCAGATTGTACTTGAGTCAGACTCTTCAACATCTGATGAAGAGGAGTATCTTTCCCTTGAAAAGAAGATGATTGACATCTATCCGCACGGAAAGAAGGAAGGAAGGTACGACTGGGTAGAAGGGCCTCTCCTTGTGGCAAGAAGGCTGAGGATTTTTGAGAAGAAGTACGGAAAGTATCCAGAGGAAGACATCATCACGGCAACACAGAGATATGTGGATACCAAGATGGGGCTTCCTGAAATGAGAGTGCTGAAGTACTTCATCTTCAAAGAGAGAGAGAATGCCGCTGGAGATTTGGAAGGGTCTTCGGACCTTTACACTACACTAGAAACGATGAACCAAAAGCAACTGTTCGATGACAGTGCCTGGATGATGGAACTGAGAGAGTAAAATGTACAAAGTAGGAGACAAAATAAGTTTGGGAAGGTTCGAGGGAGAGATTGTGGAAGTGTCAAGCAAGACTTGGATAGGATTCCATCCGCACAATGAAACTTACTATGACATTATGCTCCGTAGAGTACCTGAAGAAGTGATTAAACCCGAAGAAGATGGGACTGATACAAGACACCCTTGACTACCTCTACAAGAGGAGAGAGAATCTTGAAAAAGGAAAGGTCAACTGCATACTGAGTCCGTTCGTAAGATTCAGACAGGACTTTGTGGGAATTGAGCAGGAGACATACTATTGTGTAACTGGCAACCAGAAGACTGCAAAGTCCCAGTTCACCTCATATATGTTCCTCTATACTCCCATACTGTATGCATTTGACCACCCTGACCAAGTGAGAGTAAAGATATTCTATGCTCCGTTCGAAGAGTCAAAGAAGAAAGTCACTATGAGGTTTATGAGGTATCTCCTATATATCAAGTCAGGGTTCCAGACAAGAGTTTCGCACCACGAATTGACTTCAACCATTGAAGGTCACCCTGTAGATGAGGAGATACTGAAAGAACTCAGTGAAGACCCCAAATACAGACAAATCCTTGATTTCTTTGAGGAAAAGATTGAGTTTGTGGATGCCAAGAATCCTACGGGAATCTACAAGCAGATTGTCAAGTATGCCACTGACCACGGTGAAAGAATCAAACAGCCGGTAACCATAACTGACGAGTTTGGAGAGCAAAAGACAGTGGAGAAGATTATAGGATACAAGCCCATTGACCCTGATGAGTATGTCATAATCATAACTGACCATGTTGGCCTCCTTCAAGAGGAAAGTGGAAAGGACAAAAGGCAGACCATCAAGAAATACTCCGAGTATATGATGGAGTTGAGGGACTATTACAGGTATATTCCTGTCATTGTCCAGCAACAATCGTCGGAAGTACAGTCTATGGATGCCTTCAAGATGAATCGCATATCACCAACTCCGGGTGCCCTCGCGGATTGCAAAGATACAAGGTATGATGTAAATGTGATGCTAGGACTTACAAACCCACACGCAGCCCAAGTCAATATGTACAAAGGCTATGACATAACCAAGTTGAGAGATAACCAAAGATTCCTTGAAGTGATGCTGTCCAGAGATGGTACTGCGAATGCCACGAAAGCACTTTACTTTGATGGTGCAGTGTCATATTTCAGGGAACTCCCCGGACCGAAGAACCCCATCTATGAGGAGTTTATGGAAAAGGTGTATGCCACTATCAACAGACTCAGAGAGCAGGCAGCCCAAGCAGCAGTGTCCTTATTTACTTTCAAAAGAGGTAAATAATTCGTATCTTTACATTATAAACCAAGTAAAAAATGTCGAATTTAGTTGTCATTTTAGGGCCTTCAGGCTCTGGCAAGTCCACCAGCATCAAGAACCTTGACCCGAAGGAAACTATGGTCTTGGCTCTTGAGACCATCAACAAGACTCTGCCCTTCAAGGGTAGCAGGAAACTCTACAACAAGGAGAACAAGAACTACTTCGCTCTCAAGGACTATGCACAAATCATCTCCTATATGGAGAGTGCGTCCAAGAACCTTCCCAATGTGCACAACATCATCATTGAGGATGCAACCTACATTATGAGAACGGAGTTCTTTGACCGGTCCACTGAAGTTGGCTATCAGAAGTTCACTGATTTGGCCGACCATTTCAGAAAAATCATCGCAAAGGGCACCACACTGCGTGATGACATCAATGTGTTCCTTATTCTCCACTCAGAGCCAGTAACTGAAAGCGGTGATGTGGTTGGCTACAAGGTTGCAACAGTCGGAAAACTCCTTGACGAAAAATACAATCCGCTTGAAAGTGTGACTGTAACCCTGTTTGCCAAGCCGAAGTTTGACGAGGATGGTAATCCCCAGTTCGGGTTCTGGACTCAGAAGAGGAAAATCAATGGTGTGGAACTTCCTTGCAAGACTCCTGACGGGATGTTTAAAGAGGAATTCATCCCCAATGACCTCGCCCTTGTCGTAAAGGCTATGAACGAATACTACGGGTAATGTACCCTAATAGTTAACTATTAACACAATCCAAAACACTATGGCAAATCAGCCCACCAAACAAGTCGATGTCCTCGGTTTTGACCGTATGGAAATCGCAAATGTCCGCAGATGCTATGCGGCGAACAAGCTCAACTACACGAAGCTCAACAAACTGTATGAGAAGGCTACTGGCCTCAAGACGGAGATTGACAACCTCAAGGAGTCAATCAAGACTTGGGATGCACCCGCCCGTCAGCTTGCCCTCCAGAAAGTCGGTGTTGAGCTTTCCTCGGAAGAAATTATGCTTGCTCACGGAGACTCCGAGAAGTTCTTCGAAATGCATCCTGAACTCAAGCCGGAGACTCCGGCTGATGAAACCCCTGCTACCGAGGCAACCGAAGAGGGCCCGACTCTCTAATTAACCAACTAAAAGTATGGAAAAAGGATTTTCATTTATGGCCGTTGCAACCGGTCAGGAAAGCAAGGAGATTGTGACAAAACGCTTCATTGGGCTTGGTGCCTTTGGCGTAGTTGCAGTCAATCCGACTCGTGAAGAGCAAAACAAGATTCTGGAACAGGATTTTTCTTCCGAGGAAATCAGCTATGTCGGTGAGACAACAGTGAAGGACAAGAACAATCAGGATGTCAAAGTCCCACAGGTACGCATCACTATCCTTATGAAGACAGACCCCACCATTGCCTGTAACAATGGTATTGAGGAGTTCTTCTTCCCTTCATTTTTCGTTGCAAAGGCAGCCCAGTACTCATTCAAGGACGGGGTTACCAAACTTCAGGTGATTGACAAGTATGGTCGTACTGCTTGGGTCACTGAAGAGCAACTCAAGAACCATGTAATTCCTGAGTACATCATCAAGAAGGATGGTCCGAGAAAAGGTCAAACTATGAAGGCAAACATTTGCCCAGACTATCGGGTGGCATACATTGGCGAGGAAAACCTCGTCAAGTTCATTATTGCCTACCTCAACATTCCTCGCCCCGATGTGTGGGATGCTGAGAGCAAGACCTTCGTGATGAAGACTGACCCGAAGGAACTTGCCAAGAGCGAGTGCCTGCTTGAGGATATCAAGAAGTACTTTGAAGGGAATGTGAATGAGATTCGCAACACCCTCAAGTTTCAGCCGAAGAACAGGGTCAAGCTGATGACTGGTGTCCGTACTGCACAGAATGGTGCACAATATCAGGACTTCTACCTTCAGGAGCCACTCAAGCTTGCAGTCACCAATTACAAGGTTCTGGAAGATGCTCTCAAGGCAGACAAGGCTGCTGGAAGACATCCCAATACTGAATATCGTGTATGCAACCTGATGGAATTCAAGGCTGCTGCAACTGATTATTCCGCAGGGGATTCTGCCACTTCGCAGAATGACCCAGACCCGTTCGCAGCAACAAACCAACAGCAGGAAGTTGTCAAGGTTGTTGAAGAACAGCCCGCTGACGCAGACCCGTTTGAAATGTAATTTACTATGATAGGCAGGGGAGTGTATAATGGAGACAAAGACTCCATTTTGAACAAAGTTACAGACGCTGAATTGGCAGCAATGTACATTCCATCTCTGAGAGAGATACCAGATGTGATTTCCTCTCCATTGAGGGAAGACAAGCATCCTTCGTTCAGAGTGTATTCCCCTGACGGAATCAAAGTAAAGTACTACGACTATGCCACCGGGGAATCCGGTGGTATGGTCGATTTCATAATGAAACTGTTCTCTTGCTCATTCAGTGACGCATTACTACGCATAGACCAAGACATTACACAATACAGGAAAGGACTGAATGTCAGTGCTTCAAGACCTGGAAATACCAAACTGACCGTGAGGGCAGATAACCCTGACTTTCAAATAAGGTCTCAAAGGAGGGAGTGGGAAGAGTGGGACTTTGAGTATTGGGCATCGTATGGAGTGCCCAAGAATTGGCTCCTACACGCAGACATATACCCAATTGAATACATATTCATAGTCTCTGAAACTGGATACATCAAAACAGTCAAGGCAGACAAGTACGCATACACTTTCATTGAGAGAAAGGATGGGAAAATCACTGAAAAGGTGTACCAACCTTATAATAAAGTAGGTATGAAGTGGCGTTCAGGACACGACAGTTCCGTATGGGACTTGTGGACCAAGATGCCTCAAAAGGGGGAAACCCTAATCATTACCTCCTCAAGAAAGGATGCATTGTGCATATGGGCCAACACGGGAATTCCGGCAGTATCGCTACAAAGTGAGACCACGAACATAAAACCTCAGGTGATGGATGAAATAAAATCAAGATTCAGGAGTATATATTTATTGTACGACAATGATTTTGACAAGGACAAAAATCACGGGAGGATTGACGGGATAAAGATTTCCGAAATGTTCGGGATTGAACAGATAGAGATACCTGACGGATACAGGGCGAAAGACATATCAGACCTTTACCACAAATACGGCAAAGAGACAGTACAGAAAGTAATCACATTTCTTATACACAAATGAAAAGACAAATTACCATCTACGAATCTGCCCAGAATGGCAAGATTACCGTTTTCAACGATGTTGAATGCAATACCCTCGGCGAGCTGAAGCAGCTCCTTGACGAAAAGGGTATCAACTACTCCGGAATGGAGTTCATTGAGGGTGTGACCAACACTAAGCTCCTCTCTGATGATTCCCGCATTCCCACGGACATTCCGTTCAAGGGGAAGACCACCAACAATGTATTCTTCAACATCCTGAAGAAGGACTCCAAGATTTCCTCGGGCGTTGATTACTACGCCCTTTCACGGAAGGACCTGATGGCCGCCGCCAAGCCTTTCTCGCAGAGAATTAGAGAGTGCTTTGGAAAGAGCTATACTCAGGTGTCCTCCGACTCACTTGCAGAGTGGATGAACTCCAATGCCGATGAGACTCCAACTTCCACTGAAGAAGCCCCTGCCGAAACTCCTGCAAAGGAAGAAAAGCCTGTGGCTGAAGCCATTGTTGCAATGGCCATGACTCTCGGTGTGGAACAGGAGGTGTATGACCTCCTCGGAAAGGCCAACGGAAAGAGCGACTCTATGTTCTCCGCAGAGGACATTGCTGGTTTCATCAACCGCAGCTAACGCTCCCCCTATATACTGACAAGGGGTTGTTAGAGTAGTCTGACAACCCCTTAAACTTTTTCAGTATGGCAACATTACACGATTTGCATTTAAAACGCATGACAACCTTATACAAGAAGGACATTGCCTATGCTGAAAGAACGCTTGATGTCTATGACATCTTCAAGCAGCAGTTTGGGGACGATGTGATGTTCGGTAAGGTTGATGAGAGCGACCTTGACAATGACTATTTCAGCTCACCAAAAACCTACCCGTCAGATATTTTTGACGACTTTACTTGGAGACAGCCAAGAACAAAGGTCATAATCCATATACCAAGGGAGACCGTGACCAATGAGATGGGACTCAAGACAACAATCTATGACCTGTTCATAAAGTTCCATTTGAGAAGAAACGGTGCATTGATGTATGGACTTTCATATGTGAAAAGCACATACACCGAGAACCAGCTTCATTCCGGGTATGTTCATTCACATTGTCCAAGACTTTCTACGGACAGACCTGCGGGATGGCTTGGAGTGTGTACTGGTTCAGGACCAATCAACAACACCATTTCAGAGTTGGCATATCCAAACGCTACGATTCAGTTGTGGTATGGATTCATTGCCGAACTAAGACAGATTGTCAGAGTGGAATCATTGACGGGCGGTCCATATATGAGGATAGAGAATATCATAGGTCCTTATAAAAGAGTGGAAACACTGAGCAAGGCCCCGGTAAGAATTGCCCAATATGGAACTTATGACAAGCAGCTCATCATCAGTTACATCAAGTCAGGAAGACTGAAGCTGGGAAACATCTACAGGAAGTTCTGCCTTGGATGCTCTTTTGTGGAGTGGCTCATTGATTTTACCGAATATGCAAAAGCTTGGGCTGCTGCAAACGGAATTACAATCAATGGAAGCCTCGAAAGAGTACATATCAAGGACGGAAACATTTGCGTAGATACACACAGCGGAATGTTAGAAAGAGACATCAACAATTTGGTTGGAAAACCAATCATAAACTTCAACGGCACACAGTACAACTTGAAAATCATAGACGCTGATGCAAATAAGGAGCAAAGAACCCTCATTTCACCTGCTATGGGAGTAACTGTGTTAAAGCAAATACTGAATACATTAAACTATTGGTACAATGTCCCAAGTACAAACAGTACAGAGAACACCGACAGAAATATCGTCTTTGCCTAAAAAAGCAAAGTTCGTCATAAACTTGTCCGATACTCTTGAGCACAAAATCCGCACATACTGCACACTTTCACCTGACAGGGAATGGAGTGGCGTGTTATTCTACAACTTTGCAGGAAACTTCAAGGATGGAATAACCATTACTGCCAACGATATGTACCTGATGGACCAAGGCAGTGCAGGACATACGGAATTTGACCTCAACGAGCCTGAGATTACCAGATATATGGTTTTAGAAGGCTTGATGACCCAGTGCATCGGACTGGTTCACAGCCATAACAGGATGGCCGCATTCTTTTCGGAAGAAGACAGTGGCACCCTCAACAAATATGGTCTTGAGATGAACAACTTCGTTTCCCTCGTTGTGAATAATGAGGGAAAGTATGTAGCAAGACTCACGAGAAAAGTAAGTGTGACTGCTACAAGAAAAGTGATTCTCAAGGGCTCTACCACATACAAACTCTTCAATACTGAAGAGCAGGTGAACAAGCCTTTCGACAGTACTTCGGAGACCAAACTTGAAGACACTCTCGTGGAGTATGTGAACCTTGACATTGTCAAGCCTGACTTCGGAGAGGAGTACTATGAGGCAATCTCAAGGTTTGAAGCCATCAACAAGAAATGTACGAAGACCTACGAAAGACCCCCATTTGGCTATGGTGCATACGGAGGGTATTCAAGAGGACACAATCCGTTGTACGACAAGGATGATGATGCAGACAAGGTCTTTAACAAGCCTCTGAACAGCAAGCCAAAAAAGGGAAAGGAGAAAGAGAAGTTCACTCAAGGTTCCCTCTTCGATGCTGATATGGAAGCATTCAAGCAGGAAGGGGATGTGCAACTGCTTGCTTGGGAGTCACACGGATATGACCTTTGGTTCTCAAGACTTCTTCACTGCTCTCCACTTGAAACCTCGGAAACCATTATCTTCAAGACCCTTGAAAGGCAGTACGATGCTGCCTTCACTGATGTGAGAGACTTTACCGCATTCTTTGATGTGTGGTTCGACTATATGGTAGCCTCATTTGATACCAAATGGATTACGGTTGATGAGTGGGGAGACCAGGAAGAACTCCTTTGCCAGAAAGTCATAGAAGACTTGGAGAAGGTAGACTTCCGTTATGCTGACACTATCTGTGACCTAATCAGAGCAAGACTATTCTAATGGATACGAATTTAGATGACTTCTTTGCAGAAGCTACAAGAGCAACCTCAATTCAATCATCAGTAAGTGCATCACTTACAGCCGAAGAGGAAGAGGAACTTAGACAGTTTGCCTTGCAGAGAATGGCAACACAAGCGGCAGAACAGACTGCAAATCAACAGCTACAAGAGCTTGAAGAAGAGGAAGAGGAGGAAGAAGTTCCTGAAGAAGAGCCACAGCCTGAACCTGAACCTGAATGCCCACCACTTGAAAGGGTGGTGGAAGTGCCAGACTATTCAAGTGTCAGAGAAGAAGTTACGAGATTCTCAGGTGCTGAATGGTTTTCTACAGTCCAAAACCAGACTGTAATCCTTGCAGGTGTTGGAGGAATTGGCTCGAATATGGCCATCATCCTTGCAAAACTTAACCCAAGAGCAATCTATATGTTTGACCTTGATACTGTTTCAACAGTCAACATAGCTGGCCAGTTCTACAAGAAAGAAGATGTGGGAAAGCCCAAAGTGGATGCACTTGCCGAGAATATAGTTGCCTTCACAGGGTATTCCTGTGTATTCGCCTGCAACAGGATGTACCTTGAAGGAGAGCAGATTGTTGGAAACATTATGGTATGTGGTTTTGACAATATGAGAGCAAGAAGAATATTCTTCAACGCTTGGAAAACACATGTCGAAACACTACCTGAGGAAGAGAAAAAGAACTGCCTTTTCATTGACGGAAGACTGACTGCCGATGAGTTCCAAATATTCTGTATGACCGGAGAAGACGAGTACTATATGAACAATTATGAGCAAGACTACCTATTTACGGACAGAGAGGCTGCAAGAACAGTGTGTTCGTTCAAGCAGACCGGGTATCTTGCCCAAATGATTGGTGCATATATGGTAAACCTTCTGGTAAACCACTGTGCTAATATGTCTAATCCGATAAGACAGATGCCTCTGCCATTCCTCACCTCATACAAAGCTGATGTGATGTACCTTAATACTGAAAAGTGATGAGTAGAGGAATATGGCAAATAACAGACTTCATACAGACTCCACATAGTCTTTCAACAGCAGTAAACCTTGAAGAGCTGTCTTCTCCTTCACCAGCAGACACATATCTGGTAAAGTTTCCAAAACTGGACTTGAGCTACTTCAAGAACTCAGAGCCCTGCCCTCTATTGAGAGAGTTTACAGTGGTGGGAACTGCGGAAGGTACGCCAACCCAGGTATTCAACTCGCTATATGGCGGGAGAAGAAGTGCCAGACTGACGGAAAATCTTCTGAAGAGAAAACAAGAGTCTTCCAACATCATAGACTTTGGCAGGGACATCATATTCATAAATGGTATTCCAGCATTCGTGATGCTCAATCTCTATGACAATACTCCACAGCACAACAATGTCAAGAGGATATATCTTGGTCAAGGGATTTTCACTTGCCCCGGAGGACTGATAGCCTTCCTTAACAGAAAGATTATCCCAGAGTTCATCTATGATGGCTATGAGATAAAGGTAATGAATTTGTATAACTGGAAAGTGATACAAAACAACACCATAAGCTCTATGGACCTTGACATAAAGACAATTCTGCTTGACCACATCGACGAGATTTATGGAAACTGCACCTCAAACCATTGAAGATGTTTTCGGTGATTGGGTACCACTTATCGGAGAAGAGATGTTCCTGAAATACAGGAAGATGCTGATGGATGCCACATTGAAAGACATTCCGATAGAACCTGACCCTGCAAGAGTTTTCCACGCATTGAGGACTGTACAGCCAAAGGACATCAAGGCAGTGATACTTGGTCAAGACCCATATCCTGATGGCTCTGCAACCGGGTTGGCATTTGCCAATGACCTGTCAAGGGAAGGATTCAAGAAATTGAGTCCCTCCCTTGAGGTCATAAAAAATTCAGTGCTGTCCTTGTCTGACAATCCGAAAAATGCTATATTTGACCCTACGCTTGAAAGTTGGGCAAAGCAAGGAATTCTTCTCCTTAACAGTGCACTTACAGTGAAAAGAGGAAAACCGGGTAGCCATTCCCTGGCATGGAAACCCTTCACTGAAAGAATACTGACAGGAGTATCGGCGGAAACAAATGCTTGTTTTCTTCTTTTTGGCAAGCAGGCTTGGGAGTTCAGCGGGTGTATCTTTGACAATGAGAGGGGTGTATTTATGGAGTATCATCCTGCATACTATGCGAGAAACCGCACTCCAATGCCTTCTACCATATGGAAAAAGATGCTAGAGTATGTAAAGGAAAACTTTGATGTAGAGTTGAAACTGTATGACTGAGAACAGGAGAATCTTGGGTGCCACTCCTTATGTGGCCTTTGATGGTACTCAGATGCGTTCAAAGCTTGAGACAAGAGTGTATCAATGGCTGTATGACCTTGGGTTTGAACCTGAATATGAAAAGGAGACCTTTACATATTGGGTTGGACCAAGACCTACGGTACCATTCTATGACTTGAACAAGACAAGACACGCACACTTGAATATGAAGAAGCTGGTGGATATGAAATATACACCTGACTTCACATTCACATATAATGGTGTCAAGGTCATCATCGAGGCAAAAGGAATAGAGAATGACCAGTTTCCCATACGGAAGAAACTGTTCAGGGCATACCTTGAAACTTTGGACTATCCAGTCGTATACGCTGAAATCTATACCAGAAGACAACTCAAGGAATTCATAGATATACTAAAAAATGAATATTAGATACAAGGTAAAGGGTATAGCCTTTCATTTTACTTTGGACAATCTTCCAAACATTCGGAACATCCAAGAACTTTGGGAACCAATCAGAGAAAGGTTCGGTACTTTGGAAGAATATATCCAAGACGCGACGGCAAGACACTCGGGGCTTATCAGGATGGCCAACACCAACTGGCTCAATATAGCCTTTGGAAACTACTTCGTAAGTATCGAGGGTATTGACCTCGTACTGTCAGCAAATGACTTTAACCAACTGTTTGAAGAAGCAGAAGAAACGATATGAAAGAAAAATCCTTAAAAGACATTAGCTGGTTGGTTGATGAGCCAACCTACAGAGCTGACCACGCACTGTCATACTCAACCCTGTCAAGGTTTGAGAGGGAAGGAAGGTTCTCTGCTCTGGCAACACTTTTTGACGAGATTAGCACACCTTCGCTGACATTCGGCAGCATGGTTGATACTCTTGTCACTGGCTCGGAGGAGGAATTCCAGCAGAACTTCATCGTGGTGGATGACCCGGGCATCTCCGATACCCTCAAGGAAATCACTATGAAACTCTATCCTCTGTGGAACCACAGCAGGTTTGAGGATATTCCTGATGACATCCTTGCAGAAGTTGGAAAGGAGTGTAACTACTATGCATCAGACAAGTATGCAAACTATCGTGTAAAACTCATCAGAGAGAACTGCAAGACCTACTTCAACACACTTTGCATTGCTGAAGGAAAGACAGTGGTTACCTCTGAGGATGTTGCTGATGCAAGGAGATGTGTGGAAGCGTTGAGAACATCCACAAGAACTGAAGAGTTCTTCAAGAATGACGACCCGTTTAACACTGATGTGGAGCGACTCTATCAGTTGAAGTTTGCCCAGACACTCAATGGTGTGGACTACCGTTGTATGGCAGACCTGTTGTATGTAAATTACAGCACGAAGACTGTCTATCCGTGTGATTTGAAGACAAGTTCACATAACGAGTGGGAGTTCCCAAAGTCTTTCCAGCAATGGAGATATGACCTTCAGGCAAGGCTTTACTGGAGAATCATAAGAAAGACAATGGATGAAGACTCTTATTTTAAGGACTTCAAACTGATGCCCTACAAGTTCATCATCGTCAACCGCAAGAACTGCAAGCCAATGGTTTGGGATTTCCCTCTGACACAAGCTCAAGGTGAATTGAAAATCACCACGCCGTCAGGATATGTTATCACTTGGAGAGACCCTGAAACCATCGGACAAGAACTCAGAAAATACCTCGACGAGAATCCTGAACTTCCATTTGACAGCGGCAACACGAACATTGTGAATTGGCTCAAAACACACTGACCTATGCACAAGGAAAAGATTGCAATTCTTGACTTCTCTCATGGAGAGGTCATAATTTCAGACATTTCTGAAAGGGAAGAGGCATCTGATTTCTTTGCAAGAAAGGGGCTCAGAGAAGCTGACCTCCAATGGATGAGGGGAGACCTAAAGATTATTGTTGAAAATGAAACTAAGGATTAGATATATGCGTACCGTAGAGGGTCTTGACCCTTTGCAGGTACTTGAAAAGGGAGAGTGGGTGGACCTCAGACTTGATGAAACTGTTCATCTTACACAAGGAGAGTTCAAAATACTGTCTTTAGGCATAAGGATGCAGATTCCAGAAGGTTATGAAGCGTGGATTGTTCCAAGAAGCGGGACATACAAGAACTTCAGAATCTTGCAGACCAACTCAAAAGGTATCATCGACCATACATATTCAGGCCCGAATGACATTTGGGGATTCCCAGCACTTGCTATGGAACCGGTTGCCATTCAGAAGAATGCCAGAATATGCCAATTCCGTATTATGCCAAGCCAGTTTGCAACCAAGGAACAAAAGCAGGACTGGCTTATGTATGACGGAGTTGAATTCGTTGAAGAGGAGTGGCTTGAAGGTACTGAGCAAAGCAGAGGTGGATTTGGCTCAACGGGAGTATGACTATGATGGACGCACTTAAAATTGCCCTGTTCCTCATTTTGATTGCAGGATGGGTATGGCTCATTTACAAGGTGGTGATGGATGCCTATAAAAGGCAGGAACTCGCCAAAAGGAACATGTCGTTCATTGAAAGCATACAACTGACCGGACTGCCAATCATCTCCTTCAAGAATGGAGACACTATGGTCAATATGGTACTTGACACCGGAAGCAATGTATGCCTGATTAACAGCAAAATCCTGAATACTCTGCACTATGAACTTGTAGAGTCCTGTAAAGGAGTTATAGGTGTTGGAGGCAACAGTGATAACGGTAATCTTGTCAATCTGCCCTTGTCTTACAAGAATATGTCCTTTACTCTGGAGTGTATGGCAGTGGATATGTCAGACACTATGAAGTCCTTCAAGGATGAATATGGAGTAAACCTTCACGGACTGCTTGGAACTGGGTTCTTTACCAAGTACAAGTACATACTTGATTTCAGCTCTATGGTTGCTTATTCCTTAAAGAATAACTGATATGGCTATTTTCCTTGTCACCAAGCAACAAGAACTCTTCAAGTCTGAGGTGTACAGGGTCATTGACGAACAGAGTGCATTGGAGATGATGGAAAACTGGAATCTCGTACAGTTTGATACTGAAACTGACGGACGAAATGCCAGAATCAACAATCTCCTTTGTGCTCAGTTCGGCAATGATAAAGCAGACACGAGAATTGTGGTTGACTGCACTACAGTTAACATAAGATTGTTTAAGAATATTCTTGAAACAAAGAGAATTATCGGACATAATCTTAAGTTTGATTTACAGTTTCTGTACAATTATAGTATCGTACCTCGTAAAGTGTACGATACTATGATTGCAGAACAGGTTCTTTATCTTGGGTTTCCGCCAAGTGTCAAGTCATACTCTTTACAGTCAGTTGCTGGGGAAAGGTTGCATATTGACATTGATAAAACTGTACGAGGAGAAATCATCTGGAGAGGACTTGATACGAAAGTAATTGTCTACGCAGCTAGCGATGTAACATATCTGGAAAGGATAATGGTCAGTCAAGTTATCGAAGCAAAGGTCCAAAAGCAGTGTCTGAAAGCAATAGAGCTTGAATGCAACTTTGTTCCGGTGATTGCCTATATGGAATGGTGTGGAATCAAGCTTGATGTGGACAAATGGAAAGAGAAGATGCTCGTAGACAGGAAAAACCTGAATGAGAGCATTGAAAAGCTCAATCTGTTCGTCCAGAGAAAGTATCAGGAAGACCCAGAAAAATTCAAGAAGTTCATAACTGTAGACTTGCAGGGAGACTTGTGGACTGGGTTTGACACTACACCAAGATGCAACATTCTTTGGAGCAGCTCAACACAAGTAATTCCCTTTGCAAAGGCACTTGGATTTGACACTGTAGTTCAAGATAAGAATACTGGAGAAGACAAAGACAGCGTACTTGAAAAACACCTCAAAAAGCAAAAGGGAATATGCGACGAGTTCCTTCTTGAATACTTTGGAAGAGGCGAACAAGGAGATGATGACTATTACCCGGGATACTCAGGCTCTGCAAAGAGGGTATCGTCGTTTGGTCAGGGGCACTTGAATGCAATCAACCCAAGAACTGGAAGAATACACACTAAGTACAAGCAACTTGGAGCTGACACTTCAAGAATGTCCTGCGGTTCAAAGAATGATACTGACACTGATTTGGCAAAAGAAAAGAAGCTGAAACCAAGTGAAGTGAAATTTCCGAACATGCAACAATTACCGCACGATGAGGAAACAAGAGCCTGTTTTGTACCAGAGAAAGGAAACTTGTGGGTTTCCTGCGACTATTCGGCTATTGAGTCAAGACTTGGTGCAGACATTTACCAAGAAAAATCAATGATTGACGAGTATCTGCACGGTAGTGGGGACATTCACAGTCTGGTAGCCAAAATGATTTTCCCAGAACTAAAAGATGTATCTATAAAAGAGATAAAGAAGAACTACAAGCACCTGAGAAGTAGAGCAAAGCCAGTTGAGTTTAAGAATTATTTATACTAAAACAGTTGAATTTTCATAGAAATAGTTGTATATTTGTAAAAATATATGACTATGAAACTATTAGAGGAACAAAAACAAGAGCTGATTAATGACTATCTAACGGGAAGTACTTGGGATGAGCTGTGCTTAAAATACAACACAAATACAAATACTATCCATAAGATTTTCAACAAGAATGGAATTCGCAGAGTAAGAATGCAAGAAAAAGTATGGTCAGCAGACAAACAAGAGCTTTTTAAAAAAATGTATCTTGCAAACTGCACATACGAGGAAATGTATAAAGCAATGAACTGCAAAGGAGGAACTCTAACATATTGGGCTCATAAACTAAATCTACCAATGCGAGGAAGTGGAAGAAATTTAGTATTTGAAAACAAATTTTTAGAGAATACACCTGAAAGTAATTATTGGCTAGGGTATATATTTGCAGACGGTCATATATCTTGCTATGAAGATGGAAGACATTTTGGAGTAGTACTTCATTCTGAAAAAGAGTATGTAGCACAAAAGTACAAAGAGTGGTTTGGCAGTGCCGTAAGACTATATAAAAGAAAATACACAATTAGTAACGGAGAGACACACTGTATGTACAACGCAAGCATAAACTCAAAAGTACTATCAAAATGGTTTGCAAATACACTAAAAGTGAGTACTAACAAACACCATAACTTAAATCCAAATATAGAACTCAATTGGGATATTATAAGAGGATACTTTGATGGTGACGGAAGTGCTTCCAAGGGAGAGTGGCAACTTAAGTCCTGTTCTAAAAGGTGGCTCGAACGAATTCAAGAGTTTTTATTGTCTTTTGATATTAAAAGTACCCTTAAATTAAGTTACTTAGACTGCTGGGGACTTTATGTAAGAGACAAAGAAAACCTAAAAAAGCTTGTTTTACTAATGTATGAAAATAAATACTACTGTCATGAGTATAAATATAAACTTCTTGAACCTTATATCAGTAATGATATATAGCAAATTGGGTGAATTGCTGGAAGCCTAAGGGGAAACCTATGGTAATCAGCAGCCAAACCACTGAAAGGCATAAAAGTAAGTGGGAGGTTCAACGACTAACTCCTGAATAGCCTAAATAATAAAGGAGACACGAGTGCCCAACATCCTAATAGGATGATGATATAGTCTGACCTATATGGAAACATATAGAATTATAGGATAAAGAGCCTATAAGATAACAATGTGAGTCAACAATTCGGCGGTTCTGCCCAAGCTATACAAAACTCTATGGGATGCTCTATGGAGGAAGCTGAAGCATTTGCAGAAGCATATCAGAAGGGCTTTCCAGGGATTGCAAAATTCAAGAAGTGGGGTTCAGAACATGTAAGGAAGTTTGGCTACATTACACTCTGCAAGGAGACTGGACATAAGACTTTCTGGTGGGACCACAAGCAATGGTTGGAAAGACAGAAGAGATTTACACCTGAATTTTGGGAAGAGTATAGGTTGCACCACAAGGGAACAGGAGATTATATAGCACAAGAAGTAAGAGAACATTTCAAGGCAGCATCAAAATGGGATAGAAAGGCTTTGAACAGTGTAACTCAAGGCCTTGGTGCAATAATTCTCAAGGATAGCCAAATTGCAGTATTCAATTGGGTAATTGACAATGGATATTTTAACAAGATACTCCTTGTCAATCTTACTCACGATGAGGCTAACTGGGAATACCCAAAAGAGCTTGAAACATTTCCAAAGTTTCTAAGTGAAACAATGGAAAAATCAGCAGCAAAATACTGTAAATCACTGCCAATACCAGCAGAAGCATCAGTTGATACTCACTGGGTGCACTAACCCTTTGTTAACCCATATATTTTATCTATCTTTGACAAACCAAAACACAGAGATATGATTGAGATACTTAATGGACAACCTTGTGGTGAAGATGTGTGCCCATCCACACAAGATGGAGAAAATTGCATAGAAAATCCCCCAGCCCCACACCTTAAGGTATGGTCCTTGACATACCGTATTAAGGGTACTGCTAATTATGCAGGCATGGCTGTGGTAGTGGCAGAGGATGTACGGGGTGCCATACGGGCATTCCGTACAGAATCTGCTCATAACGGCAATCAACAAGGGATAATCATCGAGGATGTCGTGCAAATCACATTCGTGGATATTCACGACAAGAAACTTGTAATGGAAAACTATATTCAGGTATTCGAGTAATGACATTTGAGGAAGCATTGCCAATTCTGAAGGATGGAGGCATTTTGACAAGAGACGCTTGGAACAAAAGCGTAGTAATTATCAAGCAAAACAACAACATCGTCTATCCTGATGTGTTTCCCAAAATGACTTCTCTACCAGAGGAAGCGAAGGCTCTGTTCAGGGAGAGAAGTATGGAACACATCAAGTACACGAATCAAGTCATCAAGATAGATACACAATCAGGAGTTGCAAAAAATTTCATTCCGGACTGGGAAGACCTGTTTGCAACCGATTGGAACCATATTCTGCTAAGAGATTATGATAGACGCTTCTACCAATAGCACTGGAGGATATCCACTTGGAGCAGCTGATGACCCCAGCGCTCCTTATAACGAAAAGCCAAAGAAAAAAGTTAAAGTAAATGTCACTGTTTCAGTCACTTATAGTAAGACGCTTAATGTAGTGGTTGAAGAAGGATATGAACTTCCTGACCTTATTGAGGCCGTTCAGGAAATGAAAGTTCTGCCAAACGACATCTTAGAAGAAAGGATGGAAGCATTGAATGAAGATTTGGAATCAAATAATTGGTTGCTTGGTAGTATTGGACTTGCAGGACTAAAAAGTGACATTGAAAGACATAGACCTTGGCACGAAGACGAGCTTGAAGTGATTCCAAATGGAACAGAAACACACTTACTGTTTTAGGTATTACAACATCCACATGGACATTTGTTATGTTTGGATTGAAGCTCCTGACATTGACAAGGCGAATGTGGAATTCAAGCAACAATGCCCAGATTGCCACAGACCCATTGATGTCAACGAAACATTCAACTGGTAATGAAGACCTATGCAATAACCTACATCAACAAAGTAGGAAACACAGTAACCACAAGACTGTCAGCACCAAGCAAATTCCTTTTGACAATGAGGATTGTAGAAGACATCACAGACATAAAGGATAATGATGCTGACAACATAATCGCTGTTGAAGAAGTATGAACTCAGTATATGAATTCGGGGTAAGAACCCTTGAAATAGCAGGTCTTGGAAGTGCCCTGCAAGCACTAAGACTTCCATTTGGAAAAGAGGCAAGAAGTGTTGTGAACACAAACTACGCAATAAATCCGAACTCAACTGCAAATGGTGAGACTTGGGATGCCTTTTCCTTCAAGCAGGATATTCTGCTTCATCCAAAGGACAAGGAGCTGATTGAAACCCTTGTCAAAAGGGGAGACGAGCACTCCAAAGTCCTTCGTGGAGTAATGGTGTGGTGTGAAATCAATGCTCCAAGATACTGGTGGGTGGAAATGGATACCTACAGAGTTGGTGCTGAAAGACTATCCTCAGAATCCACAATGCATATCCAAGGAAAGGGAATGCCTGAGGAGGAGCTGGTAGAATTCAAGGAACATCTTGAAGAAGGACACATGCAGAAAAGAGTATGGGTGTTCTCCTACCAGACACTGAGAAGAATCTACTTTCAGAGAAGAAACCACAGACTCCCGCAGTGGAGAGCATTCTGTGGTTGGATTAAGACATTACCTTTTGCAGAAGAATTTATAACAATTGAAAACGAATAGCAATGCACGAATGGCATACAGAACAAAGTAGAAATCCAATGCACCTCATCCATGAGTTTATTGGATTTGAATTTGACACTGACCACAGTGGCAGACAAGAGGTTTCACAAGTGAATGTAACCAACAAAGTGCTGTCAAACCACGAAGAGGCAATTCAGTTTGTAACTGAAAGGAGCTATGGTGGCACCACGGCATATCTGGTAGCTTATACCACAAAGAAACTGTCCAAAGGATACCAGAATGCTTTCAACACTTTTCTTACAAGGTATAATGAATACTTGAACTTTGAAAAGAACCTTACAATATCTTATGGAAGAAAGTCCAGCAAAGCAACCTGTCCATACTGCGGGTCTTCGATAAATCTGAAATTTGGAGGAAGATTCAAGGCTTGCCCGGTATGTGGAAGTACGAAAATCATATCCGATTCAAACTGGAAGACTCTTGAAACAAAGCAACGAATGGTTGAAAGAGCCGCAGAGAACCTGAAGAAAGAAGCTGAAAAGAACGATGTCACATTTGTTTGTGGCATAGAATGGCACTGTTAGTTATGGTTAAGTTCCTTTTATTTTGTGCCTGTATTTGGGCTGCTGTCCTGACACTTGGACTTATATTAATCATAGTAGTAACCCTATGGTCAGAAATCCTTAAATGGAAAAGAAAATGACAGTAGAAGAATGGAATGGACTATCTCAAGACGCTAAAGAGAAGTTGATTACAGCTGTATTCAACAACCAATACCTCTCTATGAGAGCATCAAGAAATCCTGAAGAGGATGTGCTGATTAAGGAAGTGCTGAGTGTAACATCCATCAATGGGGATGTAGCTTATGTAAACATCCATAAGAAAGTAAAGGTAAGGTAATAAAAAATGCTCTGACTTTTGTCAGAGCATTTTTTTGTCAGAGTTTCTTTTTATCAGAAGTGCTTCTCAAACACCTTGAAGAGGTCATCGTTGTCGCGCAAGGCAATCTGCTTTGAAATCTGACCGATGAATGGAGCATTCTTCTTCAAGTTATGCACCCACCTGTTCTCTCCATCATACTTACCTCCCTCGATGTGGTCTAACATATCAAGGACATTCAGCGTGTCACGGAGTTTCTCAATGGTGTTCAGGGCTGCAAACGGTGAGTTGAGCATTGTGATGATGTTGTCAAGGAATGCAAACGGGTCAACCGGGGTGGAAGCCTTCACTTCCATCAGCATTCGTTTCATCTGGTACATCAGGTTTCTATATGCCCAGTTGCCCTTCTTATCCTTGTAGTCTCCAAGTCCGAGCATTGATATGGAAAGAACCACAAGTGTCTCCACTTCAGCAATGGCTCTTTTCACATTGGCCCTGTCCATTTCAGACATTGCCTCCCAAGATGCAGCAATGGAGGTCTTGTTCTTGATAAGACCAAGTGCTGCATTGTACACAAAATTGATTGCAGACACATAATAGCCTCTTCTGTACTCTCCAAGGTCAGCATCATAGTGGGTCTTGTTGAATCTTCGTGCATAGTGTGCTGGCATCCACTGACGGAAGTTCATCAGCATTCTACCAAAGGCATATCTATGAATCATACCCTTATCAATGCCAGCGAAAGCACCGTGCATCGTCTTGTTGCAGTAGGTTATTTGCTTCTCAACCTTGTTAATATCTGCATCTTCAATCTCTCTTGTGGAGGTCATTTCTCCATTTTCATCCTTGACAATCCACTTGTACCTGTCTCTCTGTTCTTCAAGAATACCGTTTGCACCCTGCTCACGAACCTTGAACAAATCAAACAAAGGAGCTTCACTGTTAGTCTGGGTATCCCAAATCTTAACAGCATCAAGAATGGCAAGCATTGTCTGATTGTGCAGGAGGTGTTCACCAGCCCCATAAAGGAACATCAGTTCTGCATTGTTCATTATCTTGCCTATCAGAGAAGTCTTGAACCCATTCTCCTTCAAGGTCTGATAGTAGTCTTCCATCACATCAAACCTCTCTCCAAGAAGGGTAAGCATTGCCTTCTTGTTGTTTGAGCTGAGTTCAGAAAGATATTCAGGAAGAAGAACTGCATACTTTGCATCACCTGCAATCCAGTTCTTGAAGAGGAAGAACTCCTTTGCCTGACTCTCAATAAACATTTGGATTTGGCCGACCAAAAGGTTAGCCTCAGCACCAAGGAAGTTGGTGGTAAGCCCGAATATGGAAGTGAGTCCTGTAAGAGTATCTACAGCCTTGCCAACCGATGCTGGCTTACCAAAGATAATCAGCTCACCAGTACGGTTCTTTCTCTGGTTGTAGATATTGCTCAAAGACCATCCGCTAAGCCATTCAGCAGAACCGGTCTTACTTATATCTCCTTCCACAGGAGATACCTGTTGATTTCTTCCTCTGCCAAAGATACTCATAAGAGTGAACGGACCTGCACTCTCCTCATACCCTCTCTGTGTTGAAAGGTAGTCTTGAGTAAGAGTAAGCACATCAATCACATCGGACATTTGCACATAATTGACTGCCGACGCTACAAATGCTGACATTGCCTTACTCATATCAGTAGTAACCCTACTTTGGTCACGAAGAGCGTGGGTAAAGAACAAAGGAATCTGCATCAGTTGCTTGCCATCAAGAGTAGAAGCAACTGCCCTTATGTTATTACCAGCAAGAAGGTCGTTAAAGTCATCACCAAAGTCAGTGTCATCTTCTCTTCTTGTATAAAGGTCTGCAAATGCACTTCCAAGAGCCTTGAGAGTCTGCATTGGATTACCACCAGCCCTTACTAAGGTTTCCTGTAAGTCAGCAGTAAGTTGAATGGCTTTGAACAGGTCATTCTCTGCGAAAGGAATACCATTGGAAGCAAGGTTGCGAAGGGCAAGCATTCTCAGATAATACTCTCTGGTAGCATCGTCCATATCCAAACTTTGTGGATTTGTAATGCCATAAGTTTCAGCCTTTGGCATATCCATCTTCTGGATATAATCATCAGGATTTACACTGTCGGCAGGAACATGGTTAATCTCACTGACATATTCTCGAATGTATTTTCTGAAGTCCTCGAGATTCTTTCCAGTAAACGGGAACACCCTTTCAGTGTTCTCATCTTCCCACTTTCTCATCTCCTCAACAAGGGCATCCCCTCTTACACCTCTGTCGTGGAGTTCCTTTTTATGGGCCTGTTTTGCCTCCTCATACTTGAGCCAGTCAATCTCAGACTTCATATACATTTGAGGCACACCATCCTTGTATATATAGACATTTGAAGACCTGCCCCCAGCTTTGTAAAGATTGTCAGTAGCAACCCTTATGAGAAAGTCATAAGTACGAAGTTCAGCATCTCTTTTCCTATTATTCTCCTTGACTGCTTCATAGAAAAGACCAAGTGCCTCATCAGTACTCTCATTCATAGAGAAGAGCAGTTTCTCCACAAAATTCACATCGTGTTTCAAGGTCTCTACAACCTCTCGCAGAGATATCTGCCTACCATCAATAATCTTGGTATCAGAAGAACCCCAAAACTTCTGAAGAAACATATAGGCAATCTCAAACTGGGCTGAACGAGCCATTGAACTGACATTTCTGATAACCTTACTAAGAGGAAATGCAGTATCCTCAATGCCCTGAAGAATGTTGTCTGGAAGACCAGTCTGGTCAATGTCAAGATTATGGATATTGGACAGTTCATCAACAACAGACTGATATGCTTCCACCATAGTGATAGCCCTGTTGATTGCCTGACTCCAGACATTCATCTTCTTAAGGTCATCAGTCCGTGCACTCACATCAGCCTTGATGTTCTTGAGTTCCTCTTGCAGACTGTTGAAATCGTGATAAGTCTTGCCAAGGAATGAGGATATGCTATTTGCATATTCCCCAGCATCTATGAGTCTCTGGTTTGCATCAATGGCATTAGTAAGACTCTTGATTTTCTTCATTGCAGACTTGTCGTGACCAGACTTCTTTCTCAAGAGTTCCCTTTGTCTAAGGGCTACAATCATAAACTTGTTAGCAGCATCAGACAGGGACTTGACCTTCTTTCCAACACTGTCAAGGAAGTCTTGACGGATGTGGAATCTCTGATCCAAGTCATTCATAACATCATCAATGTCAATGACATTAGCCCCAAGAATAGTTTCAGAAGACTCAGGAAGACCCTGAACAGCATTATTCTCACGATTAATCAGAGCATCAATGTCAAAGTTACGGAAAGTGTTTATGCCACCATTGAGGAGGTTCCTTATGATACCAGTCCAATAAGGGCCTGACTGCCCCTCCAACTCTTTTCCAGAAGATACATCAGCAATTGCTTGAGCAGTGTTCTCACCGAACTGATTGAGAATTCTTTGTGCAAGAGGCTGGTAAGTCTGAGTACCAAGCATCGCTTCGAGAAACACCTGAGCCTTGGTCTTGCTCATATTTGACACACCTTCCTTACCTCCTACGAAAGAAGTAATGATATTGCGAAGGGTACGATAGTTTCTGAAATTTGCTACTGTATTACTGATTTCCTGAGACCAGACCGGGTCAATGCCAATACTGTGCAGATATGCCTGCATTGCATTGAACTTAGCATCAAGCTCACGGATGATTACATTAGACTTGTAGTTTGATGCATCAGTCACATCCAAGTCAATGTAATACTTGCCGTTGGAGTGCTTGATTTTCGCGTGGTAATCCTCGTGGGTGTCATTATATTGAAGAACAACATTCTTGATAGCATTCGGATTATCATAGGCAATGGGGTCTCCGTTGGAATTGGTAGCCCCAATGGAAACCCTTTCGTTCTTCACATTCTGCATTGCCGTAAGCTGGGAATCAAGGTTCAGCTTTTCACGAAGACTCTTGAACTTAATTTCACCTTGGCTATTGAAATCATTCCTGTCGAACAACTGCTTTACAGCATCAGTAAGAGATGCTGCATAAAGCAAATTAGTAAGAGCCCGGTTCTTCCCAGTAAAGTTGTATATGTCCTGATACAGGACACTCTTTCTCCTGTTGACTGTCGGAGTTATATCGCAAAATTCACCAGCCATAGCTATCTACAAATGTTGTGTTGGTCAAGAAGTTCATTAAGCATTTCTTCAGTAATATTTCCAATGTTCACGCTGTTAAGAACATTGAGTATAACCTTGAACTCATCAGATGCATCACTAACTTCCTGCTTATTTGCAAAGTTAAGGAAAAACTCCCATCTTTTTGCAAACCCAACCTCTTTTGCCATATTATTAGTGTTGCGAATAAAATCCTTCTCCTCCTCACTCATCATAGCAAAAAGAGCCCGCGTAAAGTCATTCTTGTTTCTTACAGTGCTTGGAACGGCCTTTTGTCTTGGCTGGACAGTAGTTTTGGTCTGGCTTGAAGTTGCTTCCTCATTGTCCATAGTGTAGATACTCTTTATGTTCTCCACTCTTCTGGACGGGTCAATCTCAAAACCCTCATTATTGAATCCACCAAGTTTCTCAATAGCCTGTACTGTGAATGCCTTTTTCACCTTCCCTCTCTCATCAAGAACTTGAGTAGGTCTGACCACAGCATAAAAGTAATCAGAGTGAGGGTCATCAGTAAATCTGACCTTTGCAATACCTCTGTGAAGTCCCCTTGCAGTCACAGTGTGTATCTCATCATCGTTGAGGTTCTCCTTGGAAATGGAAGACATCACAACATTGGATGATACAATGTCATTGTTGATGAGGAACTGCTCAATCAAGTTTTCAGCAGCCCCTGGAGAAGCAACATAATTACGGGATATGTTAGTAATGTAATTAGGCAGCACCTTCTTGATTTCACTCGGGAGAACTCTCATAAAGGTTTTCGGGCTAAAACCAAATCCACCTCTGAAGAAGTTGTATTCAACGAGCCTGACAGCCAGATTATCTAAAACATCCTTGCCAGCAGCAGCCTCGTCCCTGTAAAGCTGGAGCCAGCCTGCACGAATATCTTGAAGGTCAGTAGCATCTCTACCCTTTGTATTGATAACAAGGAAGTTCTTTCCAGAATAGTCAGTCTGATTACGAATAACTTGCAGAAGTCTGTTGTCAGGCTTCTTTGAACGGGCTTCAGCAACCTCGGCAGGAAGTGACTCGAGAATCACAGCCCTTCTTGACTTGTGAATATCCTCACCATCGGAAAGGTCAAACACAGGAGTTGATGTAGCGAGATAGGACATCATAAACTCTGAGAGTTTCTGTGCCGTAGCATCATCGAGTCTTCCGAAATCTTCCTGATACTTGTTGAACACCATTTCTCCGAAGGGCCCTGCCTGTGCAAAGTTCTCTCCAAGGAGTGCCTTTTCAAGACCGTAGGAACTATCTCTGAAAGCACTCAGAATAGGATTGCTCAGTATCTGTCTCTTGAATGCGTTCTCATAGAAGAGGTTTCCAGTGGAAGGGTCAATGACGGGTGGAACCTTTTCCTTATCAACATACTCACCAATATCCTCATTCTCAAGGAAGCTCTTGTCACCAAACTTATTGACATAAGTGTTGGCAACGAATGGACCTACGGCAGATGCTATGGAGTTATACCGAGTCATATGAGTAATATTGCGGAAAGAGTTGGCAGCATCTTCCATAATCTCCATCAGAGAGAGAAGTTGGAAGTTGATTGCATCAGTCTTCTCGTCAGCAAGATACTCATCATCAGCCTCTGCATAGTCCGTCTCAACATTGTCATAGTAATTATCTGTAAGAGGACCAGTAGGATTTTCGTGCCAAGTAATGAAGTCATTCCTACTCATTCTCCAGTTAGGAGCATAACTAAGATGCCCGTTATGTCTGGAGTTAATAACATCCTTCATCTCAGCTATACACCGATATAAAGGCTTGCTCTCACTGATGTTTTCCCTGTCATACTTCTCTACAAGAGCCTTTATGATAGGAGTGGTAAGGAACCAACCAATTGTTTCAATGTCAATACCAAGACGCATCATAGCAACTGCCGAGTTGACTGTGGTCATATTGATATTGAACAGATTGAGAACAGGGTCTTTTACAGCATCAACAGAGCTTGCAAGCATTGCAGCAAGCATCTCGCTGATTCTCGTGGTGTTGTCCTTTGCAAGAATCTGGTCTATTGGAACTCTACCCTGATATGAACGATTGTTCAGTATAAACTTGTCCTTAATCTTGATTGTAGGATTGTTCATCAGAGTGACAAATCCGTGGGACACATTGGCTTGGGCAAAAACACCAATCAGTTTTCCAGCAACGGAGTTCTGCTTGTGGAAGTGAACTTGGGTCTGTGCAAACAGAAGGCTTGACTTCTTATAGTACTTGGTCTTGAGTTCATCGGTGCTGAGTTTGTTCAGCTCACTGACAGGAGTCCCAGTAACCTCGTGAGCAGCAATAAGGTAACCAACTCTCTTCGGCTCATCAAAGTTACCCGGGGAGAAACTCTGGTCAGCAACCATCGGTGATGTGAGTACAGCCCACATCAAGTCAATGATTCTATTGTTTCTTGCCTCTCGCGGAGAACGGACATTTGTAGTGAAGGAAGCCTCAATCCTCTCCTTAAAATTATCGTAGTCACGATGCACCTTATCCCAAAGCCTTGCACCTCCAAGAGCCTTGTCCCTTGTAGTGTTAAGAGCATCTGCAATGAGTTCTCTATTGATGTGGAGGTCTTCGTTGTCAAGGAAATCAGCACCCGCCTCAAGCTGCATGTCAGCAAGTTCATCTGAAATAAACTTGCCTGTGTTCTTCCTGTTCTCGACGGCTCTACGCATAATGTAAAGCTTATCAACATCGAAGTCAGAGCCTGTAAGAAGGGTAATATCAGCAGGAAGCATAATGCCTTCACCAGAGTTTCTTGGAAGGAACCCTACAATCTTCATAGGAACCATAGAGTACTTGGCTTCAGTAGGAATACGATAGCCAATCATCTCAAGCAACTTAGGGTTTTCCCTTTCAATCCACTTGATATTAATGTTGCCGTTCTTGTCAGCAAACTTCATCAGCCTATCGTCATAGATAGGAGCAAAAGCCTCAAAGTATGCTACACTGTACTGGTTTTTATTTACATAGTCCTGATAAGAAGTGTACTCCTCCTTGCTGACATACTTGCTGTTCTCTTCACCATTCTGCTCAGCCTCAAACTCCTTACGAGTATAGAGAAGTTTACCATCTTTGCTCTTGAACCTAATGCCCAGCTCTCTACTCTGCTTGACTCCCCAAGAGGAAACCTGAACGACAGCACCACCAGCAATCTCTTGCTTATTAATACGGTTCTTGATAATAGAGTTGAGCAGTTGCTGAATTCTGCCGGATTGAATAGGGTCACTCAGAGGGATGTTGAACTCTCCATTAATGTCAGTGTCACAGGCCCAAAGCATATCTGAGCCAAATCTGCCATCCTTGAGAATTTCTTCCTTCAGTCTCTTGCTGAGGGCAATGTTACGAAGTTTCTTGTTGGCAATGTTAAGACCCATCTCTTCAATGAGGTCTTTCACACTGTCGTTGATGTTGTCAGCAATAAGTTTCTGATATTCAGCCTTAAGGTCAGCAACAGTCATTTCCTCCTCAACAATCTGCACCTTGCCATTCGGAGAAATCTTTTCTCTCTTGACTCTGATAGTATTGGCTTTGCCATCAGGACCAATATCAGGAAGGTCGGCAATTACATGGATTCTGGCTTGGGAACCCATCTGCTGTTCTCCCTTGAAATGGGCAGGAACCTCCTGTTGAATGGTGTAGTGTTCACCGGGAACTTCGTGCACGAAAGTTTCATTGTAAAGGACACCATCCTTACCCTTCAGTATGGCTTCTCCATCCCAAAGCTTGCTACGAATCTCATCGGCAGAGAGGCTATTAAGGTCAATCACACCAGTAATACCTGCCTTGACAGCAGATTCAAACATCACAGTGTCAATACCCTTGCCATTCTGTACAAATTTTCTCTTGCCATCTTCACCAGTAACCCACTCACCTTGGGACCTTTCCATCACATCATAGATGGCACCCAACTTGGAATCAACACCAGCAGCCCTCATCAGAGCATCAGCCATAAGAAGAAGATACTCGGAGTTCTTATTCTGGATACCCATCTTGATGAGTGGCATAGAATCCACACCACTGCTCTTGGGGATTTGTGAGTACACAAAAGGCTTTAGGGGTTGCCATACCACATCAAGGTCTTCATCAGTGAAGTCGCCACTTATAACCTTTTGGTATGCCTTCTCCTGGTTCATATCCCACTTACCAAACCAGTGCATTTTCTTACGATAACTGGTAGGAGAGGAGTATGCCTGAGCATCAGCCCAGTTGATTGCCTTGGGGTCACTGAATACATCAATAAGGTGCTTGTACTTGGCAACCATTGCATCACCAAGAGTATTATTCTTATACTTTGGATTCTGGAGCAGTCTGTTGTAAGCAACCTTAAGGTTAGTTACAATATCAGACTGAACAGTGCTGTCCTTGATAATGATATACCTCTCCATATCATCACTAACTCTTTCGTGGGTGACAATATCAAGAGCCTCAATGTTAGGACGCATACCCGGGGAATGCAGTTGAGCAAGTCTCTTTTGCAGGTCTTCAGTGTCCTTATACATTGCAATATCCGTAATAGTCAGTTGCAGTATATTGATGGAAGCAAAGTAGTCATTCCAGAAGTACTCCTCAAGAGTCTCTTCAATGCTCTTATCCTTGGACAGAAGGTCTTCAATCTGGAACACACTTTCAATCTCACCAGTTTCCTTGTTTCTTGTGAAGAACTCAGCCCTCTCGGCCTTGTCAAGGAAGTCATTGAACTGCTCATTGATACCTTGCTCAATGGCAGTCTTAAGACTGTTGAAGAACTGGATGCCCTCATTTGTGGCAGGATCTAATGACTCTCCATTAACCATCTTACGAAGCATTGCACCGAATGAATCCTTGTCATCGTGCAACGCATCGTTGAGGAAAGGAAGGAATGAGAACTCAAGACCATTCTTGTCAAAATTCTTGATTGCAGCCTCAGGATTGTTCTTCAAATACTCCTGTCTCTCCTTGACAGCCCAGATTCTATTAAGTTCCTGATAGAAAGTTTTCTCTGCAAGCCAGTCAATGACAATCCGCTTGTAGTTACTGCCCAGTCTCTCGAACTTAATATACTCCTCCGAGGGTTTGTTAGAAAGAGTAGGCACTCTGTAGTATGCAGACCTGCCGTGGGCATCATACAGGAACATTGAAATGAGAGAGGCGTAGTACTGTGCAGAAGTCTTGTCAGCATATGCAGTGCCTTGGTAAGTCAGAGAAGTGACATGCTCAAGTTTCTTGCGAACATCAGCACCGTCAGTCTCATCCATAAGACGGGAAATCCAGTAGTTCAAGTGTCCTTCAGAACCATACTGTCTGCCTCTTGTATTGTAGAAAAATCCCTCATACTTGAGGTATTCATCCTGCATAAATTGCTCGTAAGTCTGACCACTCTTCAGGTAGCCCTTCAGCTTGTCAATATGCAACCCGAGGTATCCAGGAGTTACATATGCATAGTAAAGCTTGCCACCCTCATAAGAAACAACCTCCTTTGAAGCGGTCATTGCAGGGGCAATGAAACTGACTAACTTCTTATAGTTGGAAGTAGCATTCACTGCATCCTGATAGCCCTCTGAGCCATCCCTTCTTTTGGTGCCATTTTTGAGCAATTCTCCACGCTTTCCAAACAGCACGAAACGCCCTTCATTGTGGTTTGCAAGCTCAATTGCAGTGTCTATGTCCCCCATCAAGTATCCAAGAGCCGTCGTAAACTCCTCGATGACATCATTTGTGAAGAGCAACTGCATCTGTGAATCAGATGGGACAGGGATATTCAAGAACTCATAGGCTTTCTTAATGTTTTCAATGACACGCACCCTGTCAGCATCAGTGAATGTTCCGTTGTGAATCTTTTCCACATACTTGTGGAGGCCACTTGCTGGAATTATAGGCTCTCCTCTCCTACCTCCTCTGAGTGGTTTGCCAAGAATTCTGCCAAGAAGGGCATACTCATTGGTAGTCTTGTGATTGATGTCATCCCAGATAGCCAGCTTACCATTTTGCAACAGTGTTGAAATGTCATCAACAGTCTCAGTTTCAAACGGCTGGGAATTAACAGCCCTGATATTCACATTGCCTTTGTGGTCAACATAAGTGACGGAGTACTCTTGGAAATACTTCTTGAAGTTGGAGAAGAACTGTGATTGAAGCTGCCCAAATTCGGGATTTACAAGAACACCATTGGTAGTAACACCATCATCGTTCTTGTAAGCAGTATTGTTTTCTCCTACAAGTTGTCTCAGCCAAGGGTCAGTGTCAATATGCTTTCTCAACTTGTCAATCATATCCTGCAATGATGTGGCGTGTTGAGTCCAAGAGAGAATCTTGGTCACAGCATCAGCAGTATTGACATTCTGGTTAAGCCCGAACTGGTCCTTGACAATGTTGCCATCCTTGTCAAGGACACTAAGTTGCCCAAGGGTATTTCTGATAGCCTGTGACAGGGAGTTGAAAGCACTGATTTGTCTGAACCCAACCTGCCAATGTTCAACCGTATTGCCATAGAGTTCTGCAATTTCAGCCTCAGTGGTTGCATCAAGAGACTCTCCCTCAGCTCCAGTTTCCATACTGTCCTCCATCGAGAAGGATAATGCCTTGCCTCTTGCATCGGTAAGAGCAACTTCTTCAATGTTGGCAAGAGTGTCGTAGGCAAGTTCAGTGAATGCATTCCAGTTGTTGGCAATGACACTGGCTTTTCTTATAAGCCTCACATTATGTCCAAGAGCATTGAATTGACTCGGTCTAAAGAACACATCTTTGACGAACATGTTCATCATATTGGTAAGACCTATCCGTCTAATGATGTCAATTCTTGACATCTTCGTATAGTCAATGTCATTGTCTTGAGCATCCACAAGATACTGCTTGTAAGCATCTCCCTTGCCAAATATAGTCTTTGCTTCTCCGTTCTGAAGTCTTGTAATGGTATCACTCAGTTTATAGACTGCCCGCTTCGCATATTCACGGAGTTCAATCTCATTGAAGTTACCTTGAGTACGAAGCTTCTCTCTCTGAATTTTAAGGTCAAGTTCATAGTCTGTATGACCTACCGTATAGGTAGGAACATAGACTTTGCCATCACTGTCTGGAGTAATCTCCAACTTCTTGAGTTTGGCAAGGTCATCACTTGACAAGTTGCTTGCTTCAAGTTCAATGGTCTTTTCTCCCTTTTTCACGAACACACTGCCAAGTCTGTTCAGAGCCTTGATTGAAGACACAAGCTTGTCTATGCTTGAAACATCAGGGACAATACGGGTGTTCACAGCAACCTTGCCACTAACAACATCACCACGCACAGTCTCGGAAATGGAATCAGCCTGTGCGCCATCTTCAACACCCAGTTGAACAGTCTGTGAAGTACTGCCAAGATTTTCTCTGTCAGTATATGATACTGTAGTCGTAGGCTTGAAATTACCCTCAGGCTTTTGAACAGGAGTCTTGGAAGCAAGGTCACGGTCTATTTTTTCAGACACTGAATTTCCACTGGGCAGTCCTACGGCCTTTTCAAGGATTGGAATGGCAACTTCATTGCTATTATCTTTCCTTATAAGAGTACGGACTTCTCCAGTATCTATGAATCCAAGGCTCTTGAACCTTTCAATACCAGCAATGCCGCCTCTTGATATGGTTCCCCAAGTGGAAAGCCTTCCACCATTCGGGACAAGGTTGGCAACTGCTTGGAAGAGGATTTGCTTCTCCTGCTCTGAGAAAGCATTTGGATTTGAGCTGTCAGCAGGCTTGAAGTGGACAGAGTAGTTCTTGTCCTCCATATCCTTGACCAGTTCAAAGTACCCCCTTTCTTCCTGACCTTCAAGATATACCCGTACACTACGGTTTTTCTTGGTAGGGTCATCTCTCCAAGGCTTGTCTTCAAAAGACAAGGATACAAATGGGCTATGAGTTACATTGAACAGTATGTTCTTGTCAGTAGCAGTTGGCTTGGAAAGCTTGACTCTCTCCTTCTTGGTCGCTTCCTTTCTTTCCAGTTTCTTTGCAGCAGTCTTTGAAATGGGAACGGCAGACTTCAATACTCTCGTACCATCTGCAAGAGTGTAATCAAATACATTCTTACCCCCATACAAAGCCACAAGAGCCTTCTTGTCTTCCTTGAAAGTGTCACCAAAAAGAGTGTCACCTTTCTTGTATTCACGATAGAATGGCTTGAGGCTCCTGTCATCCGTTACAAAAGTCCTGTCATAGAATGATTTAACTTCCTTAGGAGAGGGAACCTTGTCATCTCTTGATGAGTCTTCCTTTCTCCATTCCTTTATAATATGTTCCAAGGAATGAGAGTCAAGGTTGGCAGCAGTTGCCAAATCCTTGAACTCTTTTGTCCTACTAAAACTTTTGGAATAGCATCCGTTGCTCATATATCAATCAATTAAATGCCACACTTCGCTACTTCTTCCATAAATGCTATCAGACTCTCCCTATCGTGGACAGCATAGAACAGGTCTCTTTGGTCACTGTTCTGCACTCTCTCCTCATACTTATAAGGGTCAGTTCCAAGAGCATTTTCCACTGCATCAATCAGTCTGTCCTCATAATCACCACTTTCTACATAGTCCATAAAGACAGAAACAAAGTTAGTGTCTTCTCTCTGTTCTTGCAAATCAGTTAGTGATATTTTTCCTTTGACAGGCTCCGGTTCAGGAGTATTCTCAAAATCAGGCATATCCTCTATCTGAGGAGCTGGTCCAACAGCACTTGGTACTGGCTGTGCTGGTTGAGCCGCTGGTTTAGGGGTTTCAGCACTGCTTTTGAGCCTGTCAAGCTCTCTTTCAAGTTCATCAAGTTGATAGTCAAGAGCACCAGACTCTTCCTTCATCCTGTTTTCAGCAACAATATCCCCGAGTTGTCTTCTTGTCATACCGGAAAGAAGAAGCTCAATTATCTCGTTGCGAATATCTTGTGAATCATCCTCGGTCAAACCAATGGGGTTGTCTCCAACAATATCAGAGACAAGATTGTCAACCATATAATGAGAACTTGCAGAGGCAAGTCTGCTGCCTCCAGACAACAATTTCTGCAACTCATTCTTATGGTCAGAACCAGCTTCACTGAGAATGTTGTCCCAGTTCAGAGGCTTCTTGATAGCTGCAAGAGCATAAGCAACCACTTCAGTAAGTGTCTGAGGGTCAGACTTTCTGTAGTCACTCTTCTTGAGTCTTGACTTTATTCTCTGAATGTCAGCAATACTCTTTTCAAGTTCAGCAATCCTGTCGGCAGTTTCATTGGCAAGACGCTCCTTAGCCTGCTGTCTGGCAACTGACTTGAACACACGGTCCTTTTGGGCTTGGTTCAAAGGATTGTAACTGGCATTTCTTGTCTTGTGATAGACTCGGTCACCAATGATGAAATACTTCGAGCCAGTCTTATCATCAACAAATGGTGACATTCCACTTCTTTCAATGTTCAGAATGTCAACGAACTGTGTACCAACCTCAGCATCAGTAACCTTTACATTCCTGTTGTCAAATATCTCCCCGTCAACCATTCTGTACTTCTTGCCGGAGATGAAATAGACAGCCTCCACATTAGGAGTTTCAACTCTTTCAGTCTGCCTTCTTGACTCGGAAGGAACGAACTTCTGGTCAATCTGCCCAGAAGCATCGAGCGGATAGACAAATGCACGGGCATTTACAACACCCCACTTGCGGAGATTGACTTGGATAATGCCATTATTTACATAATAACCCGGATTGGTCTTGAGAGTGAAAGCATCAACAGAAATTCTCGGATTGATGATGGTCAGCATTTCCTGCAATCTCTGACGAAGCTCCTCTTCAGTAAGAGTAGCACTGCTTAGGTAAATAGTCTTATCATTCTGGAAGAGGCCATCAACCTGCAACACTATCGTGTTGTTGTTTGCATCGTACATAATCTGGTTACCCTGATTCTCCTTGTGCGATGTAATGACAAGCCCCGGAACTTCTGAGTTTCCACGAAGCCTTGCAAGTCCCTTCTCAATCTCTTTGGGATTGTCCTTGTTCTTTGCAATGCGGTCAATCTCAGTCTGGATATCCCTATAAACCTCTCCGTTGTTCTCCTCATTTATCTCATTGTAAACCAATGGAGATACATACTGAGGAATGAAAGCACCATCAGCAGTAGGTATCCATACAACAACCTGACCCGGCTCGTGAGGAGCATCCTCATAGAGTTGGTCACCCTTGCGAATGGTTACAAGTTCTCTACGGACACCGTTTCTTGATTCTTCACTACCATACCAAATGCTGAAGCGAAGGTCATTTAATCCCTGACCAGTCTCATTATCACTGTTGAGAAGAGTCTCAAGGCTTACATCTCCAGTATCTTCCTTGGTGTTCTTGCGGATTACATAGCCCGGAGACACATCGTAGATGTAATTGACCCATTCACCATTCTCACCTTCCTTGAGTATCTCCCATTCAGAAGTACCCTCAATGCCTCTTTGCTTTTCAATGGCTTCGCTGATAGCATCTTGTGCCTCTGCAAGTGCCTTGTTACCAGTAGAATACCCAACAGCACCAACAACAAGGTTCTCACCGTTGTTGATGATGTTGCCTTGAATGGCGGGAGTGCTTGGTGGAAGTATCTTCTTTACTGCGTCAGTATAAGGAATGACAAGCATAATGTGTGGTTTGTTCACACCAGTTGCCTGAATTCCATTCGGGTAATACTTGGCATAATTGACTTTCAACTTGCCATCCTGACCAACCGCTTTCATCAATTTCCAAAGATGGTTGTTGACTATGTAGTCAATACCCTTTGCAAAAGGAAGAGCATACCAGTTCTCATAGTACGAGGGGTTCTCCGCATTACGGATAGCCTCATTCCTGATGCCTTGGATAATGCCAGTACGGTCTTTCACACCCATAAGATAGGGTCTGAAAGGATTTGCCCGCATTGATACTCCAGACTTGTCAGCATCTTCCCGTGATTTGTTGTCGTCCTCTGGAGTTGACTCTCTTGCAACTGGAATCTCGGTTTCATCCTTCGCAATTTCAGTCTCATCAACACTACTTGCAGAAGATGCTGATGGTGCTGGAGCAGGTTGGGATTCAGGACTGGGTCTAAGATACTTGGAAGCAAAGTTATTAAATCTTCTGTCCTTGACCTTTTCAGCAATCCAATTTCTATCTTCTTGAGATGGGTCATCCTGTCCTATAATACCAACAAACTTGTCAAAGTCATCACCAAGTGCTTTCTTCAAGTATCTGTTTGCATACTTTTCAGCATTGATTCTGTCATTGACAATGGTAGTTTCAGGGTCTTCAACAGGGGCTTCCTCTTCAGGGGTCTCTTCCTCTGAATGGTAAGTACCCTTTATATGGATATCCGGCCCCTCCTCCTCATTTTCTTCTTGGCCTTTAGTTCCTTCATCAGGCTCTTCCTGTTCTTCCTGCTGTTCACTTTCCTGAGTTGGACGAGGCTCCGCAGCCTTGTAAACAACATCAATTTTAGCAAGTTCATCAGCTATA
>Ga0247611_10001260_pt1 | contig 45959 bp, 41 predicted proteins | sample 177DNAGHGhighgp2_FD_192422 | JGI IMG/M metagenome (GOLD analysis project Ga0247611, IMG submission 192422) | Sheep rumen microbial communities from Palmerston North, Manawatu-Wanganui, New Zealand - 1770 DNA GHGhigh gp2 | ecosystem: Host-associated > Mammals > Digestive system > Stomach > Rumen... | reverse complement strand
CAGTGTGCTGAGATGATCCACGAGTTCGTGCCCATCGCACGTGCCATCGTTGGTCTGCAGAACCTGAAGATCATCAGCTTCGGTCCCCGTCCCAACAACTTCCTTGCCTGCAACGCTCCTATCCGTGCCCTCTATGACCTCGATGTCGAGATTGAGGAGAACTCTGAGCTCGACCTGCTGGAGTCATTCCAGAAGCATGCCGGCGACCCACGTATCGACGAGGTGGTAAAGGATATGGCTGCCGAGCTGGGACATGGCAACAAGATTCCTCAGGTATTGCCTAAGCTCGCACAGTATGAGCTGACACTGCTCGACTGGATTGAGGGTCACAAGGGCAGCCGCCAGTTCGTCACCCTGACCACCAAGTGCTGGCCTGCCTTCCAGACCATGTTCGGTTTCGTTCCCTGCTATGTGAACAGCCGTCTGACCAGTCGCGGTATCCCCGTCAGCTGTGAGGTGGACATCTACGGTACCCTCTCTGAGTATATCGGAACCTGCATCTCTCAGGATGCCGTTACCCTGCTCGACATCAACAATACCGTTCCTAACGATATGTACGAGGAGAGCATCAAGGGTAAGAAGTTCGCTTGCGACACCTATACCGACAAGGAGATCTTCATGGGCTTCCACTGTGGTAACACCGCCTCCAGCAAGATTTGCAACTGCAACATGTGCTTCCAGCGCATCATGGCACGCAACCTGCCTATCGAGGTGACCAACGGTACCCTGGAGGGTGACATCAAGCCAGGTCTCGCCACTGTATACCGTCTGCAGTCTACCGCTGACACCAAGCTGCGTGCTTACATCGCACAGGGTGAGGTCATTCCTGTTGCCACACGCTCCTTCGGTTCTATCGGTATCTTCGGTATCAAGAACATGAGCCGCTTCTATCGTCACGTCCTCATCGAGAAGCACTATCCACACCACTGCGCCGTGATGTTCGGACATCAGGGTAAGTATCTGTGGGAGGTTCTCAAGTACATGGGTATCCCCGTGGACGAGATTGACTACAACTTCCCGAAGGGTGACTTCTACCCCACCGAGAATCCTTTTGCATAATGCAATAACCTCAAGAGGATGTGCGACGGCACATCCTCTTTTTTTTCTCATATGAAACAGCTCAGAACGGCAGAGGACCATTGTCACCACCCTCGAAAGGCGACTGTTCCATCGCCGGCTGCTCACCGTTCACACGGCTGCCGAGGATTTCTCCCCCATTGTCATCCGACTGCTTGCGACGACCCAGACGACTGTCCTCCGGGTTCTCGAAGCGGGTGAACTCACCACGGAAGGTCAGCAGCACATCACCGGTGGCACCCTTACGATGCTTGGCAATGATGATCTGTGCCATGCCATGCAGGTCACGACCGTTATCATCCTGATAGATATGGTAGTATTCCGGACGATGGACGAAGAGCACCATATCCGCATCCTGCTCGATGGCTCCCGACTCACGGAGGTCAGAGAGCTGGGGACGCTTACCCTCCAAGCCCTCACGGCTCTCCACACCACGGTTCAACTGCGAGAGGGCGATGATAGGGATGTCCAGTTCCTTCGCCAGTCCTTTCAGAGAACGACTGATGGTAGAGACCTCCTCCTGACGACTGGAGAAGCGCATACCATTGGCATTCATCAACTGCAGGTAGTCAATCATGATTATCTTCACCCCATGCTCACGCACCAGTCGGCGTGCCTTGGTTCGCAGTTCGAAGACTGAGAGACCCGGGGTGTCGTCGACATAGAGCGGAGCCCCCAGCAGGTTATTGACACGCTTGTCCAGACGGTCCCACTCGTCAGGGTGCAACTGACCGTTCAGGATCTTCGAGCCCTGAATCTCACAGACGTTCGATATCAGACGGTTCACCAGCTGTGTGTTACTCATCTCAAGAGAGAAGAATGCCATCGGCACCTGATAGTCGGCGGCGATATTCTTAGCCATAGAGAGGGCGAAGGAGGTCTTACCCATGGCAGGACGACCCGCGATAATCACCAGGTCGGAAGGTTGCCAGCCACTGGTGATATCGTCGAGTTTATGATAACCCGTCGGCACACCCGTCAGACCGTCCTTGTTGGCAGCCGCCTTCTGGATGACATCCACCGCATTCTTGATGACAGGGTCTATCTGCGTATAGTCCTTCTTCATGTTCTTCTGCGAGAGTTCGAAGAGCGAGCCCTCCGCCTCCTGCATCAGGTCGTCAATGTCTATCGTCTCGTCGAAAGCCTTCGTCTCGATGAAGCTGGCATAGGATATCAACTGGCGCGCCAGGAATTTCTGGGCGATGATGCGGGCATGATACTCGACATTGGCAGAAGATGCCACTCGTGAGGACAGCTCCATCACATAGGCAGGACCACCCACGTCCTCCAGGTCTCCCTGCTTGGCAAGCTGTTCCGTCACCGTCCATACGTCGACGGGCTGCTCCTTCAGCTCCAGGTCACGGATTGCCTCGTACACCTTCTGGTTACGGGGCTCATAGAAGCTCTCGGGATAGAGCATCTCACATACCACGGTATAGGCATCCTTGTCAATCATCAGGGCACCCAGCACGGCACGCTCTATCTCGGTTGCCTGGGGCTGCACATGGGCATAGGTATTGTCTGTCTGTTGTGTTCGGCGCGTTCTGCGCTGGTTGTTCTCTGGCATAATTCTCTTTTTTTAAATATTATACTATAGGAACTATAGTGACTATAGGTACTATAGTGATTATAGTGCTTCACACTCTTTCAGCCACAACGCACTGGAGGCGTCACTCGGCATGCGCCAGTCACCACGGGGCGACAGGCTGACACTGCCCACCTTCGGACCGTCGGGCAGACAGGAGCGCTTGAACTGCTGGTTGAAGAATCGGCGGCAGAACGTTGTCAGCCACTTCTTGACAGTCTCTTTGTCGTATTTCTCCCCAAAGGCATGACATGCCAGGAAGAAGATCTTTTTGGGACGGAAACCGAAACGCAGGAAGTAATACAGGAAGAAGTCGTGCAATTCATAGGGTCCCACTAGGTCTTCCGTCTTCTGCTTGATGTTCCCATGCTCATCGGCAGGAGTCAGCTCCGGTGAGATGGGGGTATCGATGATGTCCAGTAGGGTCTCCTGCTGTGCCTTGAACTGTGGAAGGTGTGCCACATAACGGATCAGGTATTGTATCAGTGTCTTGGGAATGCTGGCATTGACACCATACATCGACATGTGGTCACCGTTATACGTCGCCCATCCGAGAGCCAGTTCTGAGAGGTCACCAGTTCCCACCACCATGGCATTGAGCTGGTTGGCAAGGTCCATCAGGATCTGTGTTCTCTCCCGCGCCTGTGAGTTCTCATAAGTCACGTCATGCTTCTTCATATCATGACCGATATCCTCAAAATGCTGGGTCACTGCCTTGGCAATGGATATCTCCATCTGCGAGATATTCAGGGTCTGCATGAGCGTCGTGGCATTATCATGGGTACGGTCTGTCGTGCCAAAGCCCGGCATGGTAACACCGACAATACCTTTGCGGTCGAATCCCAGCTTGTCAAAGGTGCGGACACATACCAACAGGGCGAGTGTGGAGTCCAGTCCACCACTGATGCCCACCACCACGTGCTGGCAGTTGGTATGTACCAGACGTTTGGCAAGACCTGCCGTCTGGATATTCAGTATCTCCTCACAGGTCGCAGCCATCTCTGCATCCTGTGGGATGAAGGGATGAGGATTGACAGGACGCAGCATCTTGAACTCAGGAAGTTCTACGGGCTTGCATTCTACCACCTGTGCCTTTCCGTCACGCTGGGCGCTGATGAAGGTGGAGTTGGTATGACGCTCGGTGCGTAACCTCTCCACATCAATCTGGGTCATCTGCAACTGTGGCTGGAAGGAATACCGCTCCCCTTCTACCAACAGATGACCGTTCTCGAAAATCATGGCATTACCTCCATAAACGACATCCTGTGTCGACTCACCAAAACCACAGGAAGCATAGACATAACCGCTGATAGTACGGGCACTCTGCTGTGCCACGAGGGAGCGCAAGTAGTCGTGCTTACCTATCAGCTCGTCACTGGCGGAGCAGTTAAGGATGATATCCGCACCAGCCATCGTCAGGTTGTTACTGGGAGGTATAGGTGCCCATACGTCCTCACAGATCTCTACACCAAACTTCACGCCATCAACGGTCTGGAACACCTTTGGCTCGGCTGACAAAAGGGTATGGGTACCGGCGATGTAAAGGTCGGTAGGATTCAGGTCCTGCGCAGAGGCAAACCATCGTTTCTCATAAAACTCGTTATAGTTGGGCAGATAGGTCTTGGGGACCAGTCCCAACAGACTGCCACCCTGGATGACTGCCGCACAGTTGAGCAACAGTCCTCCTGCCTGTACCGGCATACCTACCACACAGATGATGTTCAACTTACGGGTGAAGTCCAACAGCATCATAAGCCCCTCCTCTGCCTTCGTAAGCAACAACTGCTCCTTGAAGAGGTCCTGACAACTATAACCTGTGATTGCCATCTCCGGGAAACAGATGAGTTCTGCTCCCTGTCCTTCTGCATTCGCTATTAACTTCTCGATCTCGAGCACGTTATACTCTACATCAGCGACTTTAACGGCAGGCACTGCGGCTGCCACGGTAATCAGTCCATGTTTCATATTTAATTTTTTTCGTTGTTTCGTTATTTCGGCATTTCGAATTTCTGGATTTCGTTATTCCAATATTCCGAGGTTATGGAATCAAAAGTGACGAATCACCATAGCTCAGGAAACGGAAGTCGTGAGACAAGGCGTAATCGTAGATACACCGCCAGTTGCCCTTTACAAAGGCACTCACCAGCAAGAGCAGCGTAGACTGCGGCTGATGGAAGTTGGTGACGAGCATCTTCACTATCTTATAGTCATAACCAGGGGCAATGATGATCTGCGTGGAGGAATGAAGCACCGTCAACGCATGACGGTCCATCCAGTCAAGCAACGCCTGAAGCACCACGCTCACCGCTTCCTCCTTACCTTTTTCCTCATAGGGCTCCCACTGGTTCACATGCAACTGCTCCTCCGTCAGGTCAGGATTCGCCATCACTTTCAGTCCCATATAGTAAAGACTCTCCAACGTCCGCACACTGGTGGTGCCGACGGCTATCGCCTCGCCATTGTAGGCAATCAGCCGTTCGATGGTGTGACGACGTACAGCGATATACTCCGTATGCATAGGATGTTCGCCAATGGTCTCACTCTTCACCGGGCGGAACGTACCGGCACCCACATGCAGGGTGAGCTCTTCCCGCTCAATGCCATGGGTATCCAAGTCGGCAAGTACTTTTTCCGTGAAATGGAGACCTGCCGTCGGGGCTGCCACACTTCCCTTGATTTTCGAATATACGGTCTGGTAAGTGGTCTTGTCGCTCTCTTGTGTCTCACGATTCAGATAGGGAGGAATAGGCAGTTCGCCCGCCACGTCGATAATCTCAGCAAAGGACACATCACCATCCCACTCAAAACGGATGAGCTGACTCGTCCCCACCTCACCAAGCCGCAAGGCCCTTAACTCTAACCTCTCACCTCTCACCTCTAATTTACGCCTCAGCACATTCCCCTCTTTCCATTTCTTCTGATTACCCACTAAGCAGAGCCAAGAGCAATGTCCACGCATCTGGAACATCTGCTCATAGTCGGCAGGCTCGTAAGGCTCCAACAGGAACACCTCTATCAAGGCTCCCGTATCTTTATGGAAATGCAGACGTGCCTGTATCACTTTCGTATTGTTGAACACCATGAGGGCTTTCGAAGGCAAATACTGGGGAAGGTTGTAGAACACATCCTCCCCTACTACACCTTTATTATATATAAGGAGCTTCGAGTGGTCACGCTCCGCCATCGGAAACTTAGCGATGCGGTCGTCTTCCAACTCGTAGTTATAATCACTGATATGTATCTCTTTTGTATCCATTTCTTATATTTTACCAGTATTCCGCTCTGAGAACATCATCTTACAGATGTACTTCGAAAAGTGCCATGACGACAGCTGTCAGGAAGGTGAGTCCCAGAATACAGATAGGTACATAGCATTGGCGGATGTCATACTTAACAGGTATGGTGATACGTCGATAAAGCTGATAAACGAGCCAGCCCACGAAACCTCCCCACAGAAGCCCGACGGTGATATCACCAGGATAGTGAACACCCAGGTACAGACGGGTGTAGCAGTTCAGCAGCGACCACCCTACAAGGAAGAAGGTGAGCATGCGCTGCCGCATCAGCAGAGAGAAGAAGATTGCGATGCTGAACGTGTTGGCGGCATGGGCTGAGAAGAAACCGTACTTTCCCCCACGATAGCCGTTAACCACATCCACCAAGGAACCGATCTCCGGATCATGGGTGGGACGCCAACGAGCTACAAGAGGTTTGACGATACCGTCGTCAACAGCTCCTGCTAATAAATAACAGAGTCCTGCAGCAGCAAGGATAAGCAGTACATCACGGACATTCTTGTTTGTCTTCAATACGACATAGAAGAGTCCAATATAAAGGGGTATCCACGTCTTGGCATTCGTCAATGTCAGGATGAGGTAGTCCATGAACAATGAATCACTGCCGTTGACCATCAGCAGTAGCTGTTTGTCATACTGTATGATTTCTTCCATTGTCTTCGGTATTTTGTTATTTCATTCTTTCCAGTTCAGATAATCTCCAATTGCTTTGTCTCTATCCATCCTTCCTTGCCGTCATCCACCCGGATTTCCTTCCAGTCCTTCATCGAACCGTCTGTAATGGTGACACGAGTTCCCTCGTGCAGGATGAACAGGTCTGTTCCATTCTTAGAAGGAGTACTCTTGATGGGAGCTGATGTCTGTATGATAATGGCTCCCGTGCGATTCGTCAGTTTCCGCTTCTGCTGGAAAGCGAAGAGATTGCCCAGCAGGAAGACGAAGAGGAAGAACAAGGCGCCAAAGAAGCCCACCTTACGTAACCATATGCGGTCGGAAAAAAGATAGGCAAGAACGAGCATGATAGCAATGGCAAGGGCGATTAAGGCAGTTCGTGCCCATGCGTCAACACTCATCAGGTTGACAAGGGAGTGATACCACGTGACAAAGAACATTTCCGACTCGGGGGTGATCTTGTCTATGGTCTTCGAGCGCGCCATCTGCAGGTTGAAGCGGATATCAGCATCCCCAGGGGATAACAGCAAGGCACGCTCATAGTTCAGGATGGCCTTTGTCATATTGTCCGTCCGATAGTAGGCATTCCCTAAGTTATAATACAGGTCGGCACTTACACCCTGCTTCAGCAATGCCTCATAATCGGCTATCGCCTGCTGGTAACGCTCGTGGACATAAGCACTGTCTGCATCTGCTTTCGTCACTGCACCAGCCGTCAATGAGAGCATCAGCATCATCAATAATACAGGGGCGACTTTACTGCGGATATGCTTCTTACCTTTCAAAAAGTCCTCAATCTTCATAATCGCATTGATAGCGGCATCATATACCTTATTCATATTACCACTGGCATCTCCCGGGGCATAACGGGCATACTCACATTCGTCAAGGGCTCCGATAAACTGACTGACGGTATCGCTATCGACACCCCGTTCTGTGAGCTGCTGACTAATGTTCTCGCGAGACAGCTGGGTAACTGGCATGTCAAGCTTGTCGCCTACATAGCCCCAAAGAGCACGCAGCACCTCGTCATAGAACTCACTCTGCTTTCCTGCTTTCAGCAGCTTGTCTGCCTGACGCAGACGACGGACAGCCACCTTGTTAGCACGCTTGCCACGCATCTTACCGATATTGGCATTTTCTATCGCCCGATGACGGAAGATGATGAAAAGCGAGATAAAGACGGCAAGGAGAACGGCAAGACTCATCCAATAGAACGTGGAGCCGAAGAAGTACTCATCAACGGCACGCAGACGGATTGGGTCGGTCTTGATATAACGAATGTCCTTGTTCAGCTGTTTCACCTCCTCTCCTGTATAAGCCGCCACACTGGATGTGCCGTCACCCTTTGCCACATCGAGTGTAAATGCCTGTGTATGCAATGTCTTGTAAGCATTTACCTGAGTATCATAATAGGTGAACTCCACAGGAGGTATCTCGTACTTGCCTTGATGACGAGGGACCACAAGGATATCATACACCATGCTGCCTTCAATACCATTAGTAGTGAGCTTAGTATTGTCTGTTATCTTGGCATCATACTGATCAAAGTCCTTGGGCAGATTGACGACAGGCTGTTTGATGAGTTTCAAGTTACCTGTACCACTCACCGTCACACGGAAAGTGACGGGGTCATTAGCCTTCACTTCTTTCTTATCAATAGTGGCTGAGAGGTTAAAGGAACCTACCCCACCCGAGAAGTTGGTGGGACGTGCTGGCAGCGGATCAACGGTAATAGTCAGACCCGGCGCTTTGATTTCCTTCTTCACCTCCATATAACCAGAACCGCCATTGAAGAATGCCTCAAAAGGATCAACGTTACGATTCTGTATCACCACCATACCCTCGTAGGTAATACTTGGAATCTCCAACTTACCTGTGGTCTGTGGGAACATGACATACTGTTGCCATGTTACGGTGCGATAAGGATGACCGTTAAGAGTCTCGAGCTTAAAACTCTTCTCCTGGGGAAGAGGTACCTCACGGGTATAGAAGCTCTTCAGGTCGGGCATCTTACCGCTTAACGAGGTGAGGTCGACCAAGGTATATACCTTATAGGTCAACAGGATAGGCTCCTGCTCATGAACACGGCTCTTGTTGGCACTTACCTTGATAAATAGATCGCTACCAGAGATATGACTGCCTGCCGCCCGAGCCTGCCCACCACCCTGCGGATGCTGGGCACCACCACGACCACCACTCTGAGCCGTTCCTGAAACCTTAATATGCAATTCGTTGGAATGCACTGACTTACCATTTATGGTGGCATGGGCTGAAGGAATGGTAAACGAACCATTTTTCGTCGCAGAGAGAATATAGGTATAGGTTACGGATGTCGAACTGGACGTATGTCCGTTGACCATCTGGAAACTCGACTGCGTGGAGGTGCTCGGTCCCATCAAAACCTCAAAGGCATCAGGTATATTTCCCGCACGGAAACCACTAACATCATCGGTATTGACGGTATAGGATAGACGGAACTGCTCACCTACCGCCACCTGCGAGGGAGCCTTTCCTTTTATCTGCTGGGCAGATGAGAGAAGAGGTAAAAAGGTAATAAGGTAAAGAGGTAACAACCATTTTACCCACCCTTGAACCTTATTATATATAGTCAATTTCATCGTCTACAATTTTAACTTTCTAACTTTTTCTTTTACCCTACCAGTTCTTCTGCAACTTACGGGTCTGCTTTTGATGCTGTGCCTTCTTAATACGCTGCTGCGTGTTTTTCTCTTCCTGCATAGCGGCATTCAACAACTGCTCAGCATTCTCCTTACTCATCTGGGGCTTCTGCTGCTCCTGTTGCTGCTTTTTATCCTGCTGCTTCTGTTGGTCTTGCTCGTTCTGGTCTTTATTCTTGTCTTGCTTGTCTTTATTATCCTTATTCTGCTTTTGCTGCTGATTCTGCTGGTTCTGCTGTTGTTGCTTCTGCTGTTGTTGCTTCTGCTGACGCTTACATAGTTCCAGATTATAACGGGTCTCGTCGTCATTAGGATTATTGCGCAATGCCTCTTTATAAGCCTCTATAGCCTCTCCATACATCTGGTGTCCCTGACAGATGACACCGATGTTATGATAGGCATAAGAGCGGCGTTTCTGATTCGTCTCCAACTTAGCCGCCTGCTGATACTGCACGATGGCGGCTGAGTCTTTCTTCTGTGCCAACAGAGCGTTACCAAGGTTATATGCGGCTTGTGGGTTCTTAGCATTCTTTTCGATAGCCTTTCGGTAATCTACCTCTGCCTCGGCAAACTTACCGGCACGGAACTGCTTATTGCCCTGACGGATATAGTCGCGGTCGCTCTGTGCTTGAGCACCGACAGCCATCAGAAGCAATAGTATTATTGCCACTTTCTTGCGACTGAACAGATGAATCTTACGCAGACGGGGATTCTTAATCTCCAGAATACATATCTCAGCAATCAACAGCAGAAGAACCAAGATGCCAACAGCTTGAAACTGCTCGTCAAAGTCACTATATACTGTACTTGATATCTCTTTCTTTGCTAACTTGTCGAGTTCATGATTCAACTGCTCCTGCGCATTACTATTGTTCTCGACATGTATATAAGCGCCACCGCCTGCTTCTGCCACCTGTTTACACATATCTTCGTTGAGTGCCGACATAACCGTCGCACCTGTATTATCTTTCATATAGTCATGACTGCCTGCAACAGGAATAGGAGCCCCCTTGGTGGAACCAATACCCAACATATAGACACGCATACCCTTGTCCTTTGCCTCTTGAGCTGCCTCCATAGCGCCACCCTCATGGTCTTCACCATCAGTGATGACAATAATCGCCTTGCCGACTCCTTCTTCCTGCGTGAAACTGTGAGTAGCCATCGTCACAGCGGCAGCAATATCTGTTCCTTGTGTCTCTATCAGCGATGGCTCGATACTGCTCAAGAACATCTTTGCTGATACGAAGTCACTGGTTATCGGTAACTGGACGAATGCCTCACCGGCAAAGACAATAAGTCCTATCTTGTCGTTCGTGAAATGGTCGACGAGATTCTCCACCATCATCTTTGCCCGATCGAGACGACTGGGTGCCACATCTTCGGCAAGCATCGAGTTACTGATATCCAAGGCGATAATAGTTTCTATACCAGTCCGCTTCTCATGACTGATTTTCGTTCCCATCTGAGGACGAGCCAGCATGACAATCAGCAAGGCAAGTGCTGTCAGCAAGAGGCAGAACTTCACTAGCGGACGGAAACGGGAAACATCCGGCATCAGCTGGCGCACCAGTTCCATATCACCAAAACGACGAAGTTGCTTACGCTGACGGATGACCATCCACCAACGGATAAATGCCAATACAGGAATCACCACTAAGGCATACAGATATATAGGGTCTTCGAATCGAAACATAGAATCTCTTACGGTAATTTTCTAAAGATGGTTATTCTCAATAGAATCTCTAACAGAAGTAACAACACTGCGGCAATAGCAAAAGGCTGGTATGCCTCATATTTCTTACTGTAGGTCTTGACACTAAGTTTGGATTTCTCCAACTTGTCAATCTCTTTATAGATATTCTGCAACTCTTTGTTATTTGTGGCACGGTAGAAGTCACCTTCCGTCGCCGCAGCGATATCACTCAGCGTCTTACTATCAATTTCCACAGGAATATTCACATACTGTACGCTGCCAGCTACCACCATCGGATATGGCGCCACCTTGTTCGTTCCAACACCAATCGTATAGACACGTATGCCAAGACTCTTGGCTATCTCTGCTGCAGTCATTGGCGACAGGTCTCCCCGGTTGTTACTACCATCAGTCAACAGAATCACCACCTTACTCTTCGCCTTGGAGTCTTTCAGACGACTCACAGCATTCGCCAGACCCATACCAATAGCGGTTCCATCCTGTATCAGTCCACGGGTAGCGATATCTGTACGGACATTCTGAAGGAGGTTCAACAACGAGGCATGGTCAGTCGTCATCGGACACTGAGTAAAAGCCTCACCTGCAAATATCGTCAAACCGATATTGTCATTCGGGCGACCAGCGATAAACTCTGCTGCTACCTGCTTGGCAGCCTCAATACGGTTGGGGCGCAAGTCTTCGGCAAGCATGGAGCCTGACACATCCATTGCCAACATAATATCGATACCCTCCACTGACTTATTGTTCCATGAGTTACGAGTCTGCGGGCGGGCAAGTATCAGGATCAGCAATACAAAGACAGCAATTCGCAATATCAATTGTAATGGCATGAGCGTCACCTTCCAACTACGAGGAACAAAGCGATATGCATTGGTATCGCTCATCCGCATGGTAGGCTCCGTCTTTTTCCTTTTCATCAGGTACCATATCAAATATGGTACGAGTAGGAGTAGGAGAAACAGGTATTCTTTATTCGCAAATTCCATTGTTCTTTCTTCTTTTTACATGACTCCCGTGAGAATCATCAGCCTATATACTACAAAACCCAAAAGTACAAGGCAGACAACTCCAATGCTACCTATTAACCACTTCAGGAAACGACGGGTCTTCATTGAGCGCTGGTCTGCTTCCGACAGCTGCGGTTTCTCTTCTTCCACCACCTGTAGCTCTTGTTTGGTCTGATTGATAAACTCAATAGCGTTAACAAGGTTCATGTCGTTCTCGTTAATGAGGGTGGAATATTTGGCAAACTTCACCAAATCGGCTGTCATGAAGAGCTGACGCAACTCGTCGAGCGATTTCTGATCGCCATCCCTCGTCAGACGTTCGATAATCTCGGAACTGGTCATCTCCATAGCAGAGAACTTATACCGCTCTTCTATATAACGACGCAGTGTATCGGTCAACTTGGTATAGTATTCCTTCTGGTTCTCCGAGGAAACCATCTTGTCTGCCTTAATCTGCTCTATCTCCTTCATCGCTTTCTGATGTGGCAGAAGTCTCTTCACGAGCTTGAAGCTCTTAATGAGCGGTTTATTGTCTCGCAGTCTTATATATAAATAAATAGCGACACACAACAGAAGGAGCATCAACACACTCAACCAGAACACCAGTGACCAGTCACTCCATAGAAACGGGTTGTCCTGTACGTCCTTCGGTCCGAAAAACTGGTTCATTTTCGTGGTGTCAACATCAACCTCCATTACTTTCAGGGCAAGACTCTTACTTTGGTATTCTTTACCATTGACCTTCACTTTGAATGGAGGAAGATAATAGAGTTTGCCATCAAAAGAGGTCAAGGTATATACACGACTGAACTGTTGTTGCCCGTTGTCAATATCTTCCTTATGCTCCTCACCTATCAAAAGGACCTCAATGCCATCTACCAACTGCTCCCTTGACTTATACGAAGGGAACACCACTTTGGCATTGGCTGGGGCGGTAGCCGTCACTGTGACATGTACCTGCTGCCCAATGAGCATCTGAATAGAGTCGATTCTCGCCTCTACTCCCACCTGTGCCATCATCATGACAACAGTACATATCATACATATCAGCAATAGGACTCGTTTCATTTAACTACGTTGTTTAAAAAGCATCAGCAGGTGCTTGACGAAATCATCATTCGTAGCAATGCTGATCATATCCACATTACTTTTGTTCATGGTCTCACGAAGCTGTTGCTGGCGATTCATCCAATAGTGCTGATGAGCCTGACGGAGTCGTTTGCTACTGGTATCGATATACTGTTCAAAACCAGTCTCAGCGTCGACGACACGCATCAGTCCTATATCCGGCAGTTCCCTGGCACGCTGGTCATACACCTGAACAGCTACCACGTCATGCTTCCGATTACATATCTGTATCGTCTGCAGAAAATCCTGCTGTACATAGAAATCACTCAGCACGAACGCAGTACAACGACGCTTGGCAACGCTCGTCAGGAACTCCAACGCCTGTTTGATATCAGTACGCTTGCTCTCTGGTTTGAAATCTAACAACTCACGGATGATATACAGGATATGCTTACGACCTTTCTTCGGCGGAATATATTTCTCAATATGGTCAGAGAAGAACACCACGCCAATCTTGTCATTATTCTGAATGGCACTGAAAGCAATGGTGGCTGCTATCTCCGTTACCATGTCACGCTTCATCTGGCGCTTGGTACCGAAGTCAAGGGAGCCGCTGACATCAATAAGTAACATCACTGTCAACTCACGCTCCTCCTCGAAAACCTTAACGTATGGGCGGTGGAAACGAGCCGTCACATTCCAGTCAATATCACGCACGTCATCGCCATACTGATATTCACGCACCTCGCTGAATGCCATACCACGCCCTTTAAAGGCAGAGTGATACTGCCCTGCAAAGACATTGGCACTCAGCCCGCGCGCCTTGATCTCTATCTTCCGGACTTTTTTCAGTAACTCTGCAGTTTCCATTAAGGAACTTCTACCTTATTAATTATTTTCGAAACGATTTCCTCACTCGTGACATTACTTGCCTCTGCCTCGTAGGTCAGTCCGATTCGGTGACGGAGCACGTCATGGGCAACGGCACGCACATCCTCTGGCACCACATAGCCGCGACGCTTGATAAAAGCATAGGCACGGGCAGCCTTAGCAAGGTTGATGGAGGCACGTGGACTACCACCAAAGGAAATCATGTCTTTCATATCCTTCAGACCATAACGGTCGGGATAACGGGTCGCAAAGACTATATCAGCAATATATTGTTCTATCTTCTCATCAATATATACCTCACGAACTACTGCGCGGGCATTCAATATCTCCTGAGCCGTAGTAACAGGCTTCACCTCAGGCAAAGCACCAGCAATATTCTCACGGATAATACGCTTTTCCTCCTCCAGTGTAGGATAGTCAATAACTACCTTCAGCATAAAACGGTCCATCTGCGCCTCTGGCAACGGATAGGTACCTTCCTGCTCTATCGGATTCTGAGTTGCCATCACCAAGAAGGGAGAAGGCAAGTCAAACGTCTCCTTACCTATGGTCACCTGCTTTTCCTGCATGGCTTCCAAAAGGGCGCTCTGTACTTTTGCAGGAGCACGGTTAATCTCATCTGCCAAGACAAAGTTTGCGAAGACGGGACCTTGCTTCACCTGAAACCGTTCGTCTTTCTGGGAGTAAATCATCGTTCCTGTCACATCCGCTGGCAATAAATCAGGGGTAAACTGAATACGACTATACGAAGCGTCTATCAACTGGGCAAGGGTCTTGATGGCAAGGGTTTTTGCCAAACCAGGAACACCCTCCAAAAGGATATTACCATCACTCAGCAGTCCTATCAACAAGGAGTCTACCAAATGCTTCTGTCCTACAATCACACGGTCCATACCTGTTACCAAATTGATAACGAAACCGCTCTGCTGTTCTATCCGGATATTCAACTCACGGATATCAATAGATTCTGCCATAAATATCTTAATCTTTAATGTTTAATCTAATTCATACACTCCCGATGGTGTGGTACGTTTCAGCACCTCCATCTTCACATCAACACCTACAATAATGCCATAGTCACGAAGTATGCTCTCTACTGTTTTACGTGCCAGTTCTGGATGGTTGTTTTCCTCACTTAAATGACATAGCCACACATAACGTAGTTCTTCCGTCATATTCTCCACCAAAGCAAGACCACAGGAGCGATTACTCAAATGTCCTGTCTTGGAAAGGATACGCCCTTTCAAAAACTGGGGATATGGACCATTGTTCACCATTTCCTCATCATGATTTGCCTCAATGACAAGATAATTTGCCTTCGAAATAAACGGCTTCATCTCGTCAGTGACATATCCCGCATCGGTAATAATACAGAAACAGACTCCTTCCGCCTCTATCATATAACCCACATTATCACTACTGTCATGAGGAACAGGAAACGGGGTGACGAAGAATTCCCCTATCCGAATGGTCTTCCCCTTCTCGACAAAGCGTTTCAATTCTGGCAAGACTTTCTGTTGCACACAATAATTCTTATTGATGCCCTCATGCACCTTCTCCGTCGCATATACCGGCACCTGATAATCTTTACTGAAAGAACCTACAGACTTGATATGGTCTGCATGATCATGCGTGATAAGCACATGATGTATCTGCGACATACTAAGTCCGTAATCCTTAAAGTTTTTTTTCAGACCTCTCAGTCCTACTCCGATATCTATCAATAGTCCATCCGTCGGGGTCATCAGCATATAGCAATTTCCACTACTGCCGCTGCCAAAGGATATAAATTTCAGCATTTTAGTTAATATTTTGCGCAAAAGTAATAAAAAGTTAGGAGTTTTCCTTATCTTTGCATTGTTTTTTGATATTTTTAAACTTATGAAATATTACTTGTTATTTGCTTGGGTGTTTTTGCTTGGTAGTTGCCAATCTGGTGATACGGATTCCGCAGAGGCTGTTGACAAGCCACTTAACGAATGGGCTGAGGCATATTTCAGCTTCAATTACAAGGAGGCTTTAGAGTATATGACTCCTGAGAGCGAGAAATGGATACGCTATGCTGCCTCAAATATCACAGAACAGGATATCCAGTATATCAATGAGCATAATAAGGATGTCAGGACTGAGATTGTCGACCGTTACATCATGGCAGGTGATACTACTTGCTCTGCACACATCCGTGTCTCAGACTTCGTGCAATTAGGGTTTGTGGGGCAGAATGGCAAAGTAGTTGACCAAGCTGAATTTCAAGTGGAATTGGTGAAGCGAAACGGAAAGTGGCTCATCAGAATGGAAGGCCCACTGCAAAGTGGAAAGTGAAGTCTCGGCTGAGTCTAGGATGGGCAATCGGATAATGCTCATCCCCCTCCTCATAGGCAGGATTAATAGCTTTCATTCCCATATCAAAACGTAGGATAAAATAGTCGAAATTAAAACGGAAGCCCAGACCATAGCCTACAGCAAACTGTTTCCAGAACTCAGAGATCTTAAACTGCCCTCCCGGTTGCTCATCATAAGCCCGTAACGTCCATATATTACCTGCATCCACGAAGAGTGCCACACCTAATTTCCAAAAAAGATGGGCACGGTATTCCATGTTGAAGTCAAGTTTCATATCTCCCGTTTGGTTGATAAAATCAATTCGTCCGTCTTTGCTTATATACTTTCCTGGTCCCAGACTACGTACGCTCCATCCTCTTACACTATTGGCGCCACCAGAGAAATAACGCTTCTCAAAGGGAAGAATAGTACTATTTCCATATGGATATGCGATACCAAGTCCTGCATGGAATACTAACTGGTTATAGTAATTGAAATTAATAGTACGGGTAATATCAAAATCTGCCTTTATATATTGTGCATATGCAATATCCAAGAAAGTATATTGTCCATCTTGATTCCGATGGAAACCAAAAGTCTTTGCTCCCAAGCCCAGCAGGTTACCAGCCGTCTCAACATTAGCTTTAATAGCAATAACACCATTATTATACGTATAGCCAACTCCCAGCTTCATAATAAACAGGTTTTCATAATTATATCGCAAAATGGCATTACGGCTGCTGGCATCATCAAGATATTCCTGCTTGAACGTGTCACTAATCCAAGGCATAGAGATATAATTGAGGTCCAACAAATCAATACGATAGCTATCATGATGATTGGGATTATTCCATTTATACCGCCAGCCAACGGAAAACACACGACGATGGAACTCTGGACGGTTCTGCAAATCGTACAATAACGACACCTCACTTGTAGCATTAATGCGACGATGGATATCTGATGGCAGGAACGGGGCTATAAAACGAGGGAAAGTAAGTTTCGTACCAAGACTGTATTCCAGAAAGTTGTGATTCGAATAGCCCTCCAAGCCCTTAATAGCCTCATATGCCCCACGCAATTCAATCGTCAAATTTTCAGATCCTCTGAACAAATTGCGGTTCTGATAGGTGAGAGTAGCAGCGGCACCCAAATCACCAGCAGTATTGGTCCCTTCTGGTTGGAAAGAAATAGTAGAGGGCTTGTTTGTATTAATCTGTATCTGACAATCAAGCAAGCTGGAGTCTGGCTGCTCTTTCCAAGAGATATTAGTATATCGCACAGCCCCTAAACGACTAAAGTGGTTGTAGGTATTTTGAAGAGCTTCCGCAGAATAATACTCTCCTTCTCTGACAAATGTATTCCGTCGCAGCACACCCTGCCGAAGGTGAATCACAGAGTCCTCCGGGTCACCGCTCGTAAACATCACTTTCCTCACGGTATACTTTTGATGAGGCTTTTCATGCCCTTGGTTATCATTTTGTTTCCGCAGCACCAGCACCACATCTATCTCCTGCGAATGCGCCACGGAATCTGCCTCAAAAGAAATGTATTCTTTATTAAAACGATAATATCCTAGGTTATTTAACTCTTGGGTAATACGTTTACGCTCTCCATCTAGGTTCTCAACACTAAAAAGCATACCACTCTTAAGTCCCCTGTATTTGGGATTATCTAAATGTAACAGGCTGTTTATGACAGAGTCTTCTATAACATAGTCTACTTTACGTATAGTGTAAGGCTCGCCAGGATGCAACATATAAGTGACATCTATCTTTCTGTTTTTTGCCTTCGTCATGGCATCCACACTGGCACGCAGATACCCCATATTTACTAATTGCATCTGCAAGTCTTCCATCGAACGCCTTGTATTTACAGAGTCGTATAATACAGGAGCTTCACCAATAGAACGTAAGACACGGTTTATCCATTTAGTCGTGTCTCTTCCTGAGAGAGAGTAAGTAGCTAAAGGTATTTTGACAGCAGAAAACCAACGGGAGTTACCTAATTGGCGGACATAGGCCTTCATAGCCGTAGGGTCAACCCCTTTCGTTTTTGGCTCGCTCTTCACCTGTACCTTATTAAGTAAATACTCTCCTTCAGGGACATATTTAGTCTCTGAACAGGCACAAAAAAAGAGTGCCATCAACAGATAGAAGGAATATCGTATCCGCATTTTGTTGCAAAGGTACGAAAATAATTGAGAATTGACTATCGATAATTGAGAATTATTCTTAACTTTGCCAGAAATTACAAGAAAATGATTAGTAAAAATCAAATCAAACTTATCCGTTCTTTAGAACAGAAGAAGAATCGGAAACGGGAAGGACTCTTTGTCGCAGAAGGACCAAAGGTCGTTGACGACCTACTGCAGGCAGGCTATCACCCAAAACAGCTTTTCTCTACAACAGAGTACCATAATGCAGAGCGTATTACAGAAGAGGAACTACATAAGATTAGTTTTTTACAGCATCCCCAGAAAGTTCTTGCTGTCTTTGAGATACCCAAAGCTCAACTAACTTTGAATATCACACAACACCTCACTCTCGCCCTTGACGGCATTCAGGACCCTGGGAATCTAGGTACCATCATACGCATTGCCGATTGGTTTGGTATCTCTCATATTTTCTGTTCATTAGACACTGCAGATCTCTATAATCCAAAAGTAGTACAGGCGACGATGGGAAGTATTGCCCATGTACAAGTGGTTTATACTGATTTATTAAAACTTTTTCACACTTTACCTCCCTCCTATCCAATTTATGGGACTCTATTAGATGGTGAAAACATTTACGAACAGGAACTTACACAAGAGGGGATTATCGTCATGGGTAATGAAGGAAACGGCATCTCAACAGAAATACGTCAATTGATCAACAAACGGTTATTGATTCCCGATTTTCATGCCGATGGACAGAGGGCAGAGAGTCTGAATGTTGCCATTGCAACAGCAATTACTTGTTCCGAGTTCCGCCGTAGAAAATAATAAAGGGGCTCTGTCTTCACAGATAGATACCCCTCGAGGAAAATGATAAATATAGATTAAATTACTAGTTGTGTGATGCAAAAGTAATAATTATTTCTCGAACCACAAAATATTTATTGAACATATTTCAACATTTAACACTTTATAAACCATCAAAAGACTTTCAAAGCCTCATAGATGCGTTGCACAGGGAGCCCCATTACATTGAAATAGCTTCCGTTCATACCAGTCACTCCCACATGACCTATCCATTCTTGAATACCATAGGCTCCTGCTTTATCCATAGGTCTGTAATGATTGACATAATACTCTATCTCCTCGTTTGTGAGCTCCTTAAAAGTGACATCTGTCTCCACAGAGAAACACACCTGCTTCTTTTTAGTCGTTAAACATACACCTGTGATAACCTGATGTGTATGACCACTCAGTTCATGAAGCATCTCTTTTGCCTCAGCAATATCTTTTGGTTTTCCCATTACTTTCTGCCCTAATATAACAATGGTATCGGCAGTAATAATCAACTCATCGTCAGCAATGAGCTGTTGGTAGGCAGCAGCCTTTTTATGGGAAATATAGCCAGCGATTTCTTTAGTAGGAAGATCTTGAGGATAGCTTTCGTCAATACCATCTAACACTCTGACCTCGAATGGAATATCCAACCCACTTAATAACTCTTTCCGCCTTGGAGAGTTACTGGCAAGAACGATATGATAACGACCTCCTACCATCCGAAAGCCCTTTCATCCTGCAACCATTTACCTTGGGTTTTCAATGTCTGCTCTATTACATCCCTACCACAGCCATGACCACCGCGATAGTCACTTACATAGACACTGACATCTTTCACTTCACGACATGCATCCTTGGGACACACGGGACACCCTACTCGACGCATCACCTCCAGATCGGGAATATCATCACCCATGAACATCACTTCCTCGTCCTTCAGATTATGTATGGCGAGGAATTCCTCATAAACCTTCATTTTTACAGAAGCGCCCAAGTAGATATCTGTCATACCTAGTCCTTCGTAACGTTTCCGGACTGCATCGACGGTACATCCTGAGATAATGGCTATATTCAGTCCCATCCTAACAGCAAGCTGAATGGCATACCCATCTTTGATATTCACGGTTCGCAAGGGTGTCCCATCCGTTCCTAAGGCAATGGTCTCTGCACTCAGCACACCATCTAAATCGAAAATGATGGCACGTATCTTCTGTAAATCGTAGTTTATCATTTCTTCTCTGCTTTTTGATGTATATGAAGAGACATACGTTCATAAAGATCTTTCATGAAAGGATGCCCCTGTAATAATTTTGCCTGATGAAGTATGACATTTTCGTCATAACGGACGGCAGGACCTGTCTGCGCCTGTAAGGGATGTAACTGATGTACTTTCCGTGCCGTTTCATCTATCAATGGAAGCATCACGTCGAAATTCATCCCATGCTCTTCCAATATCTCCGCAGCCATGGCAAAGCAGTAATTGGCGAAATTACAGGCAAAGACTGCTGCAAGATGCAGATACTGCCTGTCCTCACTCGACAGTTCATAGACATGATTTGTCACACTTTCTGCCAATCGTCTGATCTTCTCCATCGCCATTGCGTCATTTGCCTCAATAAACGTAGGTATCTCCGCAAAATCGACTATACGGTGCTTGGAGAATGACTGCATGGGATAGAACACTCCATAATGAAGAGCCATTCCTTTAAACATTTCCATAGGCATCGAGCCCGCGGTATGCATGAACACTTGTGTCTCCCTGCCTTTCGTCACAGCAGATACTACCTCTGCTAGCACGGCATCCTTGACTGAGATGATGTAGGCATCTGCCTCTACCGGTATGTCTTCCGCCCTGTTAACAGGCTGTCCACCTACAACTTCCGACAATGCGCCAGCAGACTCCATGGTACGGCTATACACACAAACAATCTCATGACCGGCACCTTTCAGGGCTATTCCCAGATTCGTCGCCAACCGTCCTGCCCCTATCAATACTATCCGCATAGGTTCATTCATATTTCATAAGGAGTTCTCAGAACTTCTCAAGATGCACGTTTTCCCACTTAAGTTTCTCCTCGTTCTGAGGTTTGCGCTCATCTGCCTTGTGACCAATAGCGATAATGCAAAGACACGATAAGTTCTCTGGAATATTCAGCACACCCTGTATGACGGTATCAGCACTTGTCCCGTCACTCAGTCCCCGCCCACGCATCTGAATCCAACAAGAGCCCAATCCTAACGACTCAGCCTGATACTGCATTGAGATAGCGGCAATAGAACCATCCTCCACCCAGCAATCGTTCTGCATCGGGTCACCTAAGACAACGATGGCAAGTGGAGCCCCTTTGAGAAACTGTCCCCCCATATCCTTGGCATCCGATAGTTTCTCAAGATCCATCTTGTCGTCGACCACCACAAACTGCCAAGCTCGCTGTCCTTTTGACGTGGGTGACATCAGTCCTGCGCGAAGAATGGTCTTCACATCTTCCCCATTGATTTCTTCTTCTGTAAACTTACGATGCGAACGGCGCATCTGCACTAATTCCTTAAAGTCCATATCTTATGAATATTGTTGGTTCCATTTGCAAAGATACACAGAAATATGCTAACAACCAAAAAGAAAATCACATTTTCTTTTTCCCTACTTCTATACAAAAAGACAAGTCACTCTTCACGAGCGACCTGTCTTTTATTTCCTTAAACAATCTTCTTACCTATAGACTATCCCCATTTATAGTTATACCATATATAGGAATTCCATTTCTTATGCAAAGTTACGTCAATACCTTCTAATTATTTTTACTTTATAACCAAAAATATAATCCGACACACTATTTTTGACCTGTGTCAATTCTACAAGGAGACTCTTCCATGAAGAGGTATGAAGGTTGATAGCCCCCTGCATCCACCACAACCTTCTCAAAGACGATGGCTGGATCATTAGGAATAAGGGTGATGGTATGTATACCTTCTGAAGCAAGAGGTAATTCCACAACACTCTCTACAACCCTACGTGCTACTGTCGGATAATAAACAGAATAGATATTCTCTGGTTTCTCATTAAGATCTTTATTGAAATTGACAACGACAGGATTACCATCATCAAGTGACACCTGATAGGTAAGACCTCCCTTATTCAGATAGTCGAGCGTAGATTTTACGATAACATGCACCTTCACCTTGCCAGAGACTTTTCCGTCAGTCTTAAAACGATAAGTCAGACTTGCGTTGTCAGTGCTTTTGGTATAGGGCATCAAGACAACACCACTGCGAGTACGTCCCATATCTGGAATAACAGTCCATGTTGTCTCCGCATTACTCTTCGCCATGTAATAATGCTCAGCCTCCATCGACACGACTCCATGCTGCATGGAGAAGACATAGCCCCCACCCTGTCCGACAGGGAGTCTTTTTACTTCCGGCATGCGGTCTGCGGGAAAATCATCATTCCATGAGGTATAGCCGATATGTTTCTGTGTCATCATGCCTTTCCACTTGCCTCCTGCTATCTTATGGTTATAGTCGGCACAAAGTACGGAGTCACGACGGAAAGCCTGTTCCACCTTATCAGCCCATAGGTTACAATCTGGATTTCCCTCCTCATAGAGTTTTTGGTTCATAGCCTGCGCATAGTACATCTGATAGATATTAGACATAGCCTGAATGGGGAAAAGAATTAACTGCTGATAGGCATCATGATACCGCTCATCAAGTGTCAGATACTGGCGTAATGCCTCCGCCTCCAGTCGCATATACTCATCAGCGACCTGTCTCCACTCTCCTGTATGAACATTATAAGTAGTGGCATCCAGCATCTCTGCCGTAATGCGACCATTCATCTTACAAGAGAGATTAAGTAAACGTGCTGCCTCAGCAGCTTGGTTCTCACCAAACTGCTGACGACAGAACGCCCGTGAATGATTGACAATTAGTTTAGATTCATATTGATAGGGATTCCATGCCATGTTCATAAAGAAAGTAATAGGATACTCCATTGGTTTCAGGTCACCGACATTCAGAATCCACATACGCTCAATACCATTAGCATAGGCAAGGTGCAACTGTTCCCACATATTTTGAGTGGGTGTCACATTCAGCCACTTGGTATTACGAGGTGCACCGACATAATCCACATGGTAGTAGAGTCCCCATCCTCCTGGATGCTGACGCTCTTTCATGTTAGGAACACGGCGGACGTTACCCCAGTTATCATCACATAACAGCATGATAACGTCATCAGGGACACGCATCCCTTTGTCGTAATAGTCCAACACCTCTTTATATAAAGCCCACACCTGCGTAGTCTCCTTTGCTTTCTTTCCTGTAACCTCACTGATGATACGGCGCTGATTCTCCACAATACGCTGTAACAGTTTAGTATCAGCATCCTCACTCATCGCTTCGTCACCATCACCACGCATACCGATGGTCACCATATCTTCCGTACCTTTCATGCGTTCGATACCCTCACGGAAGAACTTGTCAAGTTTCTGCTGATTCTTCTGGTAATTCCACGGTCCCCATTCTGCACGACGGCGGGCGTACTCCTGATGATTACGCGCCATCGGCTCATGGTGGGATGTTCCCATAATGACACCCATATCATCAGCCGTCTTGGGGTTCAATGGATCATCAGCATAGAATGCCCACATCCACATGGCTGGCCACATCATATTACCACGCAAGCGTAGGATTAACTCAAATACTTTCTCATAGAAACGATGGTCACCATAGTTCGTGCCAAAAGTATTCTTTACCCAAGAAGTCAGACATGGTGCCTCATCATTAAGGAATATACCACGAAACTCCACTGCTGGCTCGCCATCCGTATATATACCTTTATTAATATATATATGGTCATGATGCTCTACAGGTACATCTGCCCAATAATACCATGGAGACACACCCATCTGTTCTGAAAGTTCATAAATGCCATAGACAGTGCCACGACGATCACTACCAGCAATGACCAATTGTCCATCTATCACGGTAATGATGAATTTCTCCCGTTTATTTTTCAACAGCGATGCATCCAGCTTCTTTTGTTTAACCAGTTGATTAATGAAAGAGGACTTGCCTATTGTTCCTACTATAATTTTAGCTTCAAATGTATCTCCCAGTTGAGCCTCTTCACCTGTCACCCTCGCAAAATCAGCTGCCAGTGTCTTGGCTGCAATGGCTACAGCCTTATCATCTGACTTATCATAACTGATAGTTACAGTTCCATCTGTAAGCAACATATCTCCAGATGTGAATCCAACAAAGCGGGGAGCAGCATTACTAATCAGGCTTTTTGAAAGCACAAGAGCTACCAGTGTACAATAAAAAACACTTCTTGATGACAATTTTATCCGTTTCATAGAAACTACGCATTATCGTTATTGATGATGCAAAGTTAGGATTAAAACAAATACAAAACAAATAAAAGGGCAAAAAAAATGGGGTGATGAAACATACAGAAACGTTTTTGGAACATACGGGCAAAAAAAGTCCCGCAAGTGTTACCTTGCGGGACTCTTTTTTATCTAATAACTAAATTATTTAGTAGTGTCAACGAACATTGCAACACGGTTGAAGTCGTTCTCCTCAGATACCTCAGAAGTAGCACCATAACCCTTAGTGGTGATGCGATCCTTAGCAATCTTGTAGCGCTTGATCAATGCGTTGGCAACAACCTCAGCACGCTTTTCAGAAAGCTTCTGGTTGAGCTCAGCCTTACCCTCTGGAGAAGCATAGCCCTTAACAAGAACCTTAGCCTCTGGATGATTCTTCATATACTTAGCAACCATCTCGATGCTTGCATACTGAGCAGCGTCGATAGTGCTCTTACCCTGGCGGAAGATAACCATTGGCTGCAGAACAGTCTCCTTCTTCTCAACAACAGCAGCTGTTGTAGGACGAGCCTCGCAGTCAGCGAGCTTCTTCTTCAGGTCGTTAATAGTAGCGTTAGCAGCGTTCAGCTGACCATTCTTAGCGTCAACATCAGAACGAAGCTCATTGATCTTAGCGTTCAGAGCGTCGATCTCAGCTGGGTCGCGGAGCTCCTCAACCTTGAAGTTGTGAGTACCATTGCTTGTACCGAATTTGTAGTTGATACCAGCCTTCAAGTTGAACATACCACCGAACTTCTTGCCATCATAAGCAGTCTCACCTTTTCTGAAGGGGTTAGCCCAACCTCTGGTAAACATTGCAGAAGGCTCAATATAGAACTGCCACTGCTTAGCAGAACCGAAATTGAAAGCGAAATCAATAGCAGCCTTTGCATTGATACCACCATCTTTACGAGCCCAATCGCGAGTGTAACCACCACCGACGAGAGCGATAATCTCGAATGCACGTGGCTCGCCTTTGTAACCAGCGAAAGCGTTGCTCAGGTTCCAAGTGGTCATCAGGTCGAAGTTTGTCATATTGACGAAAGTCTTGCTACCGACCATAGACTTACCCATTCCATAGAGACCTTTAGTACCGTTTCCGAAATAAGCATCAACATCCAATGCCAAACCGAATACGGTTGTCAGGTTCTTACCAACACGGATACCGAACTCAGGAGTAACACCCTTGAAGAAACCGGCCTTCTTGTCACCTACAGCATCATAGCTGAACTTTGACATAGGAGTAGCAGCACCTGCATTGATACCAATGTACCAGTTGTCACCAGCCTTGTTTGCAGTAACTGCAGTTTTCTGTGCAGACACAGAAGCTGTCATCATAGCGACAGCAAGCATTAAAAAAAGCTTTTTCATTTTGTTTACTAACTTTGTTAATTTATAAATAAATCTACCTATTTTTACTATTTTCGGTGCAAAGTAAATAAAAAAAACAATAAGTTCCAAGAAAATCGTGTAAAAAGTACGTTTTTAACTAAATTTTCTTGATTTAGATTGCCTTTTTAAGTTTTTCCGCCTCTTATTTGGTAAAATTTCAGAACTTATAGTCGATTCCGACACCTATCACGTTATTGCTGCGGGAATAGATGTCCTTCCCGGCGATGCCCAGTCCCTGGTAACTGCTCTGCTCCTTGGTATAGTCGCTATAGAGACTGATGAAATAGCCGGCATTCAACCGGATCTTCTCCGTGATGTTCCAAGCGCCGCCCAGTCCTATTGACCAGCTGTCACAGGCAAAGGAGGTGTTCTGCTGATAGTCGTCACTCAGTCCATAGTCGGTACGCTGCGCACCGCAACTGATGGTAAACTTCTCGTTGATGTCATATTCCACACCGGCAAGGAACTCATGCGTCCCATGCTTCAACTCTTCCTGACGGTCGTTCGCCATCTTCGCATTCTTATCGTCAAAGAAATGGTATTCCAATGTGGCACGCAGCTTTGGAGAGAACTCATAGCCTGCGGCAAAGGTCAACAGGGCAGGCATGTCATATCGAGTCTTCACACCGTCCATATACCCTCCGACCTTAGAGCCTAAGACTGCGGCAGTCTGTTCCGGTGTCATCCCCGCAATCTCCGCTGTCAGTTCCTTGGTATCGTTTGGCACATTGATTTTAGTACGGAACTCATAACGGGCAGCCAGTGTGACGGGACCTTTGTGGAAGTCCAGACTGATAATCGGTGTGAAGCCCCACCCCCGCTGGTTACAGTCAAGTTGCAGATTGATGAGTTTGTTACCTCCCATATCCGCCACCACATGTCCACGATAGTAGCCGTCATAGTAGTTGGCACGGAAACCGACAGCAGCCGCCAGGCAATCAATGATCTTATACGTGAAGTTGATCTGTCCGCCATAGATATACTGTTTGCCCTTCATCTCCGAGTCGAGGGTATAGGTGCCGGGCATCAATCCTTTTTGTGCCAGCATGGCGGTCATCGGGACATTGAACATCGGTACGCCGTCCTTATACTCCACGAAACCGCCACTTCCCACGATACCGATCATTGCCGACACGGCGATGCGGTCTTTCTTATAGGAGGCGAAGAGTGCCGGTACGATAGGCGCCGATGCCTTGCCATGAAACTTCTGGTTATAGTCAGCCCCCAGGAAATTAGGAATACTGGTCTCTATGTCACGGTTCTGCCATGGTTTCTGGAAATTCAGTGAGAGTTGCCACCCCTCATGGCCCCAGGCAAAGCCTGCGGGGTTACTGTAAGCAGCATCAATTTCAAAGGTTGCGCCACGAGCCATCATACGGTCGAATGCGATATGATAATTCGTGTTGGTCATCAGTCCACCAGCATAAGCCATTGCTGTCGCACACAGGATGACGGAAGTCAATAATACTTTTTTCATTCTTTATATTTTAATGGTTTCCTGGGTGCAAAGGTACAAATAATAATTATAAAACAGGAAAAAACGACAATAAAAATGCGCAAATGGGACAAAATATGTTATTTTCTGTAATTCTGGTTGATCTTTCCGTCTTTTGTATCGTCTATTATATATAAATAATGTGTATCTTTGCAACGGATTTACAACGGAATATTAAAACGACAAATAAGATGAGAAAACTATTTTTCCTTTCTGTTGCCATGATGATGGCAACGACAACTTTCGCCCAGTCGAAGGTCTATTTTACTAAGGAGATTACTCCTGAGTCATTGGTGAAAATCTACAAGGCGCTCGGTGTAGAGGCAAAAGGACGTGTCGCCGTGAAGATATCAACTGGTGAGGGCGGTAACACGCACTACCTGAAGCCCACACTCATCCGCAACCTGGTAGACGAGGTGAACGGTACCATCGTGGAGTGCTGCACGGCTTACGGCGGTTCCCGTCAGGACCCCAAGAAACACTGGGAGACGATTCACGACCATGGCTTCGACAGCATCTTCGCCGTGGATATCATGGATGAGTTCCACGACATCCGCATCCCCATTCAGGACAAGAAGCACCTGAAATACGATATCGTGGGTGAGCATCTTGCCAACTACAACTTCATGATCAACCTCGCCCACTTCAAGGGGCATGCCATGGGTGGCTTCGGCGGTGTGATGAAGAACGCCTCCATCGGTGTTGCCTCCACAGCTGGCAAGGCGTATATCCACACGGCTGGTAAGACGGACGATGCCAAGATTGCATGGGGTCCCGACTATCTCGCCGCTGGCAAGACACAGGATCTCTTCCTGGAGTCGATGGCTGCCGCCGCACAGGCTGTCCATGAGTACTTCAACGGTAACATCATCTATATCAACGTCATGAACAACATGTCGGTAGACTGCGACTGCGACGGGCATCCCGCCAAGCCGGAACTGCAGGACATGGGTATCATGGCATCCCTCGACCCTGTTGCCGTCGACCAGGCTTGCCTGGACAAGGTGTTCAACTACCAGGGCAAACCGGGTGATGACAACAAACCGCTCATCCAGCGCATCAACCGCCAGCATGGCACGTATATCACTGACTATGCTGAGAAGATTGGCTTGGGCTCAAAGAAGTATGAGCTGATTGACCTCGACAAATAAGTAATTCCCAACACATCAAAAACTATACTGATGAGAAGAAATCTCCTTACGCTGATGCTGGTGGCGGTAGCTGCCGGCATTAACGCTGAAGAAGTCACCGACTCTATGAACCTGCAGGACGTCGTGGTGACGGGTACCCGCAACGCCACCGACGTGCGCTATCTGCCTATGACGGTCTCTGTCATCGGTCGTCAGACACTCACAGAACAGTATCAGACAAGTGTCCTGCCCACCGCCATGCAACAGGTGCCCGGACTCTTCGTCACCAGCCGTTCCATGCTGGGCTATGGGGTCTCCGGAGGTGCCGCAGGGGGCATCAATCTGCGGGGCATCGCTGGCGGCAGTGGTCAGCTGATGGTACTCATCGACGGTCATCCGCAATATAACGGTATCTACGGACATCCTATCGCCGACAGTTACCAGACACTGATGACCGAGCGGGTGGAGGTGTTGCGCGGTCCTGCCTCCATGCTCTATGGCTCGAATGCCATGGGGGGTGTCATCAATATCGTGACCCGTGGAATGCATGAGGATGGCGTAAAGACGACGGTCAACCTGGGGGCTGGCAGCTACGGCACCATCCAAGCGGAGGCTTCTAACCAGGTGCGCAGCGGCAAGTTCTCCAGTACCGTTGCCGCACAGTATGGGCGCACCGACAACCACCGCCCACGCATGGGTTTCGAGCAGTATGGGGGGTACCTGAAACTGGGTTACGACTTCCATGCGCACTGGAATGCGTATGTCGATGCGAATATCACGCATTTCAATGCCAGCCAACCTGGCAGCACGTCTTCCCCACTCTACGATGCCGACCAGTGGATCACTCGCGGCATGGTGTCTGCGGCTGTCGAGAATCATTATAACAAGACCAGCGGTGCCGTCAGCCTCTATACCAACTTCGGACGACATAAGATTGACGACGGTACGGCTGATGCTGCGAACCCCACCAAGCGGTATTTCCGCTCGAAGGACGCACTGCTGGGTATCTCTATCTATCAGAGTGCACAACTCTTCGAGGGCAACCGGGTGACGGTGGGTATTGACTATCAGCATATCTATGGGCATGCGTACTATACCTCAAAGGAGACGGGTGAGACACTGGACACGCCCAACAAACAGAGCGGCAAGTCGTATCGCAACGAGATAGCGGGCTATATGGAGTTCCGGCAGGACCTCACCTCGTGGCTGACGGTTGATGCGGGCATCCGTATCGACCACCATAGCGTCACGGGGACGGAGTGGATTCCACAGGGGGGCATCGTCATCCGTCCGATGGACAACGGTGAGCTGAAAGCAATGGTGAGCAAGGGGTTCCGCAATCCTACCATGCGGGAGATGTATCTCTACCCTCCCTCTAACGAGGACTTGAAACCGGAACGTCTGATGAACTACGAACTGTCGTGGAAACACCGGTTTAACACGCTGACCTACGGCATCAACTTCTTCTATCTGAAGGGTGACAACATGATTCAGACGATGCCCGTCGATGGCAAGCCGCGTAATGTGAACACGGGAAAAGTGGAGAACTACGGTGCTGAACTGGAGGCTGCCTATCGCATCAGCCAGCATTGGAACATCACCACCAACCATGCACTGCTGCACATGAAGAACCCTGTGCTGGCTGCCCCGAAATATAAGGGATTCCTCGGTGCCAACTACAACTGCCACCGACTGGGTGTCGTGGCTGGGCTGCAATATATCAGTGGACTTTATACCGCCATCGGTGACAACGAGAAGAAGGAGAACTTCCTCCTGCTTAACGCCACGGTCAGCTATCAGCTCATCAGGAACCTTGCCCTCTGGGTACGTGGCGAGAACCTGCTGGCGCAACGCTACGAGATCAACCTCGGCTACCCCATGCCACGTGCTACCTTCATGGCTGGTGTGCAGTGTAGCTTCTGATACCGTTATTCCGATACTCATCATCAACAAAACGACTGGCAGATTTTCCATTCCGCCAGTCGTATTGCTAATATCGTATAATCAGGTTACACCTGCTCGATAATCTTGCCGCCCTCCTCTATCGCCTGCATGTTGAGGGGAATCATTGCGTGATGACGCTCAGGGAGCGTCTTGAAGAGTGCTTTCTCCACACCCTTCGTGCTCACGACGGGAGCCACCTTGAGGAGACCGCCCAGCACAATCATGTTGAACACCTTCGAGTTCTTCATCTCCGCAGCCTTGTCCATGGCATCAATGCGGTAGACGGTGATGTCCTTACGGGTTGGCGGGTTGAGGATGCCGTAGCCGTCGTAGATCAAGATACCACCGGGTTTGAGTTTCGGCTCAAACTTCTCCAGCGACGGCTGGTTGAGGACGATGGCGATGTCGAACTTCGAGAGGATGGGCGAACTGATTTTCTCATCACTCACGATGACGGTGACGTTTGCCGTACCGCCACGCTGCTCGGGACCATAGGCTGGCATCCAGGTCACCTCCTTGTCGTCCATCAGTCCTGAATAGGCAAGAATCTTACCCATCGAGAGGACTCCCTGACCACCGAAACCTGAAATAATTATTTCTTTCTTCATTTTTCTCTAAACTCTAAACACTAAACTCTCAACTAAAGATTCGTCGAATCTTTTAAGTCTCCTTTCGGATAATAATTGAACATGTGCTCCTGCATCCACTCGTTGGCAGCCTTTGGTGGCATCTTCCAACCACTGTTACAGGTCGATACGATCTCCACGAGACTGCTACCCTTCCCTGCCATCGAAGCCTCGAAAGCCTTGCGGATAGCCTTCTTCGCACTGCGGATAGCGGCAACGGTCTCGACACTCTGACGGGTGACATAACAAGTACCCTCCAGTGTGGCAGCAATCTCGGTGATATGCAGAGGATATCCGTGCAGGTCAGCCTGACGGCCATAAGGACACGTGGAAGTCTTCATACCCATCAGTGTGGTAGGAGCCATCTGTCCACCCGTCATACCGTAGATGGCATTGTTGATGAAGATGATGGCGATGTTCTCCCCACGGTTCAGGGCATGAATGGTCTCACAGGTTCCGATACAGGCAAGGTCACCGTCACCCTGATAGGTAAACACGAGACGGTCGGGCCACAGGCGCTTGATAGCGGTAGCCACAGCAGGGGCACGTCCATGGGCAGCCTCCTGCCAGTCGATGTCCAGATAATTATAGGCAAACACGGCACAGCCCACGGGTGACACACCAATGGTCTTCTCCTCCATGCCCATTTCCTCGATGACCTCAGCCACGAGTTTATGTACCACGCCATGCGAGCAACCAGGGCAGTAGTGCATGTGGTTGTCGTTCATCAGTGTGGGTTTCTGATATACCAGGTTCTCTGGTGAAATGATATTGTTCTCCATCTTACATCATCTTCTTTAAAGCGTCAATAATCTCTTCAGGCTCAGGAACGATACCACCCAAGCGACCGAACTGCTCGACAGGCAGGGCACCGTTGATGGCAAGACGGACATCCTGTACCATCTGCCCGGCATTAATCTCGACAACGAGAACGCCCTTCTTACCTTTCGCCATCTCAGCAATCTGCTTTGAGGGGAACGGCCATAGTGTGATAGGACGCAAGAGTCCCACCTTGAGTCCCTCCTCACGAGCCATCTCGATGGCTTTCTGTGTCAGGCGTGCCGCAGAGCCGAAAGCCACAATCAGGTATTCGGCATCGTCGCAATAAAGGGTCTCATAACGCACCTCTTTCTCACAAATCTCCGCATATTTCTCCTGCAGATGGATGTTACGAGCCTCCATCGCCTCTGGCTTCAACTCCAGCGAGGTGATGATATTCGGCTTGCGGTCCTTCGTGCGACCGATGGTAGCCCAAGGACACTCCTTGCGGATCTGCTCCTCCGTACGACGGGGCTTATAGGGTGGCAGCACGATTTTCTCCATCATCTGTCCGATGACACCATCAGAAAGGATCATGGCAGGGTTACGGTATTTGAATGCCAACTCAAAGGCGAGGTCTACGAAGTCAGCCATCTCCTGGACAGAGTTAGGAGCCAGGACGATGACGTTATAGTCGCCATTACCACCGCCACGGGTAGCCTGGAAATAGTCACCCTGTGAGGGCTGGATAGTGCCCAAGCCAGGACCGCCGCGCTGTACGTTGACGAAGACACCGGGCAGTTCAGCACCAGCCATATAGGTGATACCCTCCTGCATCAGTGCCACACCGGGTGACGAGGAGGAGGTGAGCACACGCTTACCTGCCGCTGCTCCACCATAAATCATATTAATAGACGCCACCTCACTCTCTGCCTGCAGCACCACCATACCAGTGGTCTCCCAAGGCTTCAGCTCGGCTAATGTCTCAATCACTTCACTCTGTGGGGTGATGGGATATCCGAAATACCCGTCAGCACCACAACGGATGGCAGCGTGGGCTATCGCCTCGTTGCCCTTCATCAGTGTCACTTCTTGCTTCCCGTCGGTAGCAAGCGACTTGTCGTTTACCTGTTCTGCCATCTTTTTACTCCTCTACTTTTTTACGATAGACCGTGATACATCCGTCAGGACATACCACCGCACATGACGTACAGCCAGTACATTTGTCTATCTGCACGGGCTCCACATAGGGATAGCCATGCACATTCACACGATTGGCCAGTGCGATGACACCCTGCGGACAAGCACTCACACAGAGCACACATCCTTTGCAGCGGTCGGTATTCACCACAATAGCACCTTTCAGTTTCGCCATTTCTTTAGTATTTGTTCTTATGGATTATAGTAATCTTTATGGTAATAATTCATGATGTCGTCGAGCATCTGCTTCGCCTCTACGGCAGGACTCTCCGGGTCGAGCTCGATAGCTTTCAGATAGCTGTTGATAGCCTCCTGCCAGTTGCCCTGCTTGCGGTAAGCATTCCCTTGCTCATAAAACTCTCGTGAACTTGCCACCTCTCAACTCTAAACTCTAAACTCTCAACTACTTATAAAACTCTTTCTTGCCAGCGGCAAGCGTGTTCTTCATCAGCGAACAGATAGTCATCGGTCCTACACCTCCGGGAACGGGAGTGATGAACGAGCACTTAGGAGCTACCTCGTCGAACTTCACGTCACCATTCAGGCGGAAACCGCTCTTACGGGTGGCATCAGGAACACGGGTGGTACCCACGTCGATGATGACGGCACCCTCTTTCACCATATCGGCAGTCACAAAATCGGGGCTGCCAATGGCTGCAATGATAATATCTGCCTCACGGCACTCCTCCTTCAATGTCTTTGAGCGGGAGTGGCAAACGGTAACGGTAGCGTCACCATATTGTTTCTGCATCATCAACTGTGCCATGGGCTTGCCCACGATATTCGAGCGTCCCAGGATGACACATTTCTTACCTGATGTCTCAATGCCGTAACGCTTCAGCAGGGTGATGATACCCAATGGAGTGGCAGAGATAAAGCAAGGCAGTCCGATTGCCATACGTCCCACGTTGATGGGATGGAAACCGTCAACATCCTTACGGTAGTCGATAGCCTCGATGATTTTCTGCTCGTCGATATGCTTGGGAAGGGGGAGCTGCACGATGAAGCCATCCACATCCTCGTCCTTATTCAGTTTATCGACACAGCTCAGCAGTTCCTCCTCCGTGATCGTATCCTCATAACGGATAAGCGTGCTCTTGAAGCCGCAAGCCTCACACGCCAGCACCTTGTTCTTCACGTAGGTCTCACTGCCACCGTCATGCCCTACAAGCACGGCGGCAAGATGGGGCTGTTTACCACCATGAGCCACCATCTCCTTTACCTCTTCGGCAATCTCCGCCTTAATGGCTGTTGCCGTTGCTTTTCCATCTATTAATTGCATATTATAAAATATTATTGGAACTATAGGGACTATAGTTTATTACCACGCATCTTCATCGCGGCAGCCATCTGTGCCATCTTCGAGCTACCGGCACCAGCCACCATCTTCATCATCTTGCGAGTCTGGTCAAACTGCTTCATCAGACGGTTGACCTCCTCTATCTTCGTACCGGAGCCCTTGGCGATACGCATACGGCGGCTCTGGTTGATGATATCCGGGTTGGCACGCTCTTTGGGGGTCATGGAATTGATGATTGCCTCGACTCCCTTGAAGGCATTGTCGTCAATGTCGATATCCTTGATAGCCTTACCTACCCCAGGTATCATGCCGGCAAGATCCTTGATGTTACCCATCTTCTTGATCTGCTGTATCTGCGACATGAAGTCGTTGAAGTCAAACTTGTTCTTGCGGATTTTCTTCTCCAGCTCACGTGCCTGCTTCTCGTCAAACTGTTCCTGGGCACGCTCTACGAGACTGACGATATCACCCATTCCGAGGATGCGGTCTGCCATACGCTCGGGATGGAACACGTCGATAGCCTCCATCTTCTCACCTGTTCCCACAAACTTGATGGGTTTGGTGACGACGGTACGGATACTCAGGGCAGCACCACCACGGGTGTCACCGTCGAGCTTGGTGAGTACCACACCGTCGAAGTCGAGACGGTCGTTGAACTCCTTGGCGGTGTTCACGGCATCCTGACCCGTCATCGAGTCTACCACGAACAATGTCTCGTCAGGGTTGACAGCCTCTTTCAGGGTGGCTATCTCATTCATCATCTCCTCGTCAACGGCAAGACGACCGGCGGTATCGATGATGACGACGTTATAGTTCTTTGCCTTTGCCTCACGGATAGCGTTATTGGCTATCTCCACGACATTCTTGTTCTCGGGCTCTGAATAGACAGGGACACCTACGCTGTCACCCACCACATGCAACTGCTGGATAGCGGCGGGACGGTAGACGTCACATGCCACGAGCAACGGGTTCTTATGCTGCTTGTTCTTCAGCATATTGGCAAGCTTACCACTGAAGGTGGTCTTACCAGAGCCCTGCAGTCCAGACATCAGAATGATGGCGGGACGACCTTCGAGTTTCAGCTCGACAGCCTTACCACCCATCAGTTCGGCAAGCTCGTCATGGACGATCTTCACCATCAACTGCCCTGGCTTCACGGCTGTGAGCACATTCATACCCATCGCCTTCTGCTTCACCGTGTCTGTGAAGTTCTTTGCCACCTTGTAGTTGACATCGGCATCCAACAGGGCACGACGGACATCCTTCAGGGTCTCCGCCACGTTAATCTCGGTGATTTTTCCCTCACCTTTCAATATCTTGAACGACCGTTCAAGTCTGTCACTTAAATTCTCAAACATATATACCTTATTTATTTTGGGGTGCAAAGTTACGAATAAATAAGGAAAACACAAAAGAAAAAACCATTTTCTTACTTTTTCCTATATTGCAGTATTACCAGTCACGCTATGAGAAATTCATAAAGTCTGTGCAGGACTCACACCACCTCGTCCATAAGGATGTCGTGGGAATCGCATGGCACCAGAGGTACATGCTGGAAGGGGAATGCCACACCAATGGTGCGGTGCGGGGGATGCTGAGCCAGGAAACGGTCATAGTAGCCACGCCCACGCCCCAACCGGTGACCGGCAGCATCGAAAGCCATACCGGGAATCAGTGCTACATCGATAGTGGCATCAGGGTCGAAGACGACACCCGTGGGTTCTTGAATATGGAAGGCACCCTCCTGAAGATCGGCGGGCGAGGTGTAGCGCCGCAGCTCCATCGTCTCACTACCTGTCACACGAGGCAGCACCACCTGTTTCCCGACAGCCACCAATTGGGCTATCAGCGGACGGATGTCGACCTCATCGGGTAACGGCCAGTAGCACATAATGACTTGAGCATCGCTCAAACGGGCAGCAAGTTGCTGACAAATATCAGCCGACATGCCTGCCAACTGATCGGCATGATGCAGCTTCGCCTGGCGCATCTGTTGGCGTAGCAGGGGTTTTGTCAAGGTGTCGGCATGATTAGCAGAGAACTCACAGCCGCAGTACTGCTGGTTATAAAAATGATATTCGCGCAAGAGTTGATTCCGTCGCTCTTGCAGTCCTCCCTTCCGCCAGTTCTGTGCCCAGAATTTACACGAAGAGGACGATTCCTTTTGTATAATACTCTCTGCCCGATGTCCTGCACGCTCTATCTGTTCCAGACTTTTCCAGCGTGAGGAGGCAAGGGTGGTGGTGAAATATTGGATGCCCAGTTCCTGTGCCTTCTTAGCTGTTTCGATTAATCGCAGGGTGAAGCACTGCTCACAGCGTCGCCCACGTTCGGGCTCGTTCTCCAGTCCACAAACTCCCTTGAGCCATGACTCATGGTCGTAGTCACCGTCTATCCACCTGATACCCAGCGATTCCGCATGGCGTTTACTCTCATTCTTCCGAATCTCGTATTCCTCACGAGGATAGATATTAGGATTATAATAGAAGATGGTCGGCTTCACACCATGGGCAAGCATCCACTCCACGATGGCGGATGAGCATGGAGCACAACAAGCATGCAGCAACACCTCGTGCAACCCCTCTGGTACGATAATAGCAGGACTTTTCAACTCTAAACTCTCAACTCTAAACTCTCAACTCTAAAGTCCCCTTGCTTTCCAGATACGGTCTTTCGCCGCATTGATCTCCTGGAATTTCTTCTCGGCAGCCTTACGGATATCCTCACCAAGGGCAGCCACCTTGTCAGGATGATGCTCCAGGGCGAGTTTGCGGTAAGCTTTCTTCACCTCGTCATCGGAGGCATTGGGCGACACACCCAGCACCTGATAGGCAGAGGCAAGGTCGTCCTTACCCAGTCCCATCATCGAGTCTACCTCATCAACCGACATCCGCATCCATTGCGCACACTCCTTCAGTGCCGTTATCTCACTTTGAGGAGTCTTTCCGTCAGCCCGTGCAATCATCACGAGGAAGTTAAGCAGTTGCAGACGCTGTGAGTAGTCCATGTTACGGGCTATCTGCTGACAACAGTCTGCCACGGTATTCTTAAAGGAGGCAGCCCCTACCCTTTTCTGCTCGTTGAAGAGATTCTTCAGGATATCATCTCCCTGCGATGATGCCTGTTCACCGAAATTCTGACGGAGCATCTGACGCACAAACTCCATCTCGGAATGCATCACCTTACCATCGGCTTTAATAATATAGGAGGCAAGTACCAACAGGGAGAACAGAAAACTGTTACGCTGTCCGTAGTCTGTGCGCTGTCTTGTGTATTGCTGCTGATAACCGTTTGCCGCCTGCTGTCCAAACGGACTCTCAAACGTCCCTTGTGTCTCGGGGGTGTTCACGGCATCCATCATCGAGTCGAACACCTTGCCCAACACGATACCAGCCAAAGCACCTAACGGTCCTGCCGTCATCCATCCCAGAAATCCTCCTATCCAAGTTCCAAATGCCATATTTCAATCCTTCAATTCTCCAATTCTTCAACTCTCCAATTCTTCAACTCTCAACTCTCAACTCACCATCAATACTCATGCCACCATGCAGACTCATTCTGCTCCTCACGCTCCAGGTCGTCAATCAGACACTCTGCCATTCTCATCACGACTTCCTGTGGCACGAGCAGACGCTGGTCGTCACTATGCGGATTGATAGAGGCAAGGAAATGAGGAACCTCCCCTTTGTACACCTCCTTCATGTGGAGATTGTCGCTATTGGAACCTGAGCAACTGAAAGTGATGTTGGCAAGACGGTCACAGAGCTTCACAAAGGGAGCGTAAGGGGTCTCGCGAATACCCTTGTAGTATTTCTCACCGGCTCGCTCAGCACGGGTACGTCCTTTGTCGTTGGTCAGCGCATAGACTATCTCGGTTGCCATATATGCCTGCTCCTCGGTCATCATACCCCGAGACAACTTCAACACGTCATTATAGGTCTGGCGGGCATCCTCGATGCTGTCATGGTAATACCCTCCGAAGAACAATGGGAGGATATCCTCCTCACGGACACATACCAGATGACCAAACTCACGCAACCCACTGACCACCATATCGAGATGATACCCGTATGGCAGACCATTGCCATATATCTGATTCACACTTTGATGCAACTCATGTGCGGTCTGGCGGATATGCTCTATCTGCCCCGCATATTTCTCCATCAAAGCCTCATACTCAGTTCTTGTCATATTATTCTTACTTAATTCTGCAAAGGTACATATAAACATGCAGAAAACCAAAAAAATTTTGAGTTTTAAAAAATTATCCTTAACTTTGCATTAGAATACACATGATCAGAGTATGAATAAAACAGTATTGATAACAGGTGCCACCAGCGGAATTGGTCTGGCATGTGCAAGGAAGTTTGCAGAGAATGGTGATAAACTGATACTCACTGGCAGGAATGAGCACCGGCTGGCAGAGCTCAAGAAAGAACTGGACACAGAAGTGATCACACTCGCCTTCGACGTGAGGGACCGGGAAAAAGCGAAGAAATATCTCAACGAACTGCCTGAGCCATGGCAGGACATTGACGTATTGGTGAATAATGCCGGATTGGCTCTCGGACTGGAACCTGAGTATGAGGGGAATCTCGACGATTGGGAGACGATGATAGACACCAACATCAAGGGACTGCTGACGATGACACGGCTGATTGTTCCGGGCATGGTCAAACGGAATAGTGGTCATATCATCAACATCGGATCGGTGGCTGGTGACGCTGCCTATGCCGGTGGTAATGTCTACTGTGCCACCAAAGCAGCCGTCAAAGCACTCACTGACGGACTGAGAATAGATGTCGCCGATACCGCCATCCGTGTCACAAACCTCAAACCGGGCTTAGTGGAGACGAACTTCAGCAACATCCGTTTCCATGGGGATCACGAGAGGGCTGCGAAACTGTACCAGGGCATCAAGCCCCTGACTGGTGATGACATCGCCGATGTCGCTGTCTATGCCGCCAATGCCCCTGCTCATGTTCAGATAGCCGAGGTCCTGATATTGGCAACCCATCAGGCAAGCGGCAGCGTCATTGTCAGAAAATAGAATTTAAACAAATAATACTAAAAAAACAACAGTTACTGCATGAGGCTTATGCCCAGGAACGCTGGGAACGCGTGACAGTAGACTACCAGAATGATATCATCGGCATGTGGGAAGGAAAGGTTAGCAGTGCGGAAGATGAGGAAAGTGCAATGACACAACATAACTTAATTTTATATTAAAGGTTCACACAGTTTTGTGTGAACCTTTTTGTTTTTGAAATGCCAACCTATGCGTTCTTATCCCTACCGAAATCTTCACTTGAAGTAAGTTTTCTTTTAAATTTATTTTGTGTTTTAAGAAATAATACTTATCTTTGCCGATGTTCTCATACCGAAGCCCTGCATGAGTGTGGGACTGTAAGGGTGGGAATCTATATATAGGAAAGGCGTTACTTGACGCTTTGTACTTGACACTCTGGAATCTGGCAGTTCCACAACTAACAGTCAAGAACTTTGCAACAATGACGTCCATGGGTATGTAATATCCGACATACAATTTGCAGATAACCATTATTGGCTCTTTTGCATTTTTTGTTGTTTATATACATATCAGCGTGGGCTTCGGCGTTGCTCGTTCAACTGTTAGGGCGATGCCAGAGCCTCAGAGTGTGGGACGAGTAACAGGTAAGACTCCCACGCTTCTTTTGTATATAAGTTTTATACTATTAATATATCTAAGTCAAGGAGTCCTTAGATTAAAAGTATGGGTATATGATTTACCATTATACATCAACAGAAGTGTTATGCAAACTATTGGAGCATTGTCATCAACAAGGTGACAAGAAGTCTATGAAGTTTTGGGCTAGTAGTGTTTATGCAATGAATGACATAATGGAGATGCAGAATGGGTATGATTTCTTACGGAGTTTTCTGAATAATTACGAAGTAAGCATACCTGAAGAAGAAAGATTATACTCATTTATGGTCAATAGTGGTGATGTTGTTTTCAATGGTAATGAAAAAGATTTTTTCCTTTTAAAAGAAAAAACGCCATTTGTCGTATCATTCTCTATGGATGAAGATTCTTATCCCATGTGGGAACTTTATGGTGATAAAGGAAAAGGTGTCTGCCTTGTGTTTGATGAGAACATAATAAAGGAAGACCAAGATTTAAAGAAATTGAAAATTAATTATCATGCAGTTGCTTATATGAAGGATAATCCTATCGAAAACGATATATGGATATCTTTAGGAAGAATGCTAAGAAATGAAGTGAGGAGAAATCATTTTATAAATGATTTATTGCCTAATGAAAAAACAAAAGAAACTTTCAAAAAACTCTTTTTATCAGAGATTTGTCCAATCGTCAGTGCTTTTATAAAAATAGGTCAGTATAGTTTTGAGAATGAATTCAGACTATTGTCAATTGACGATAGTGAGGGTAGTAATGTACATTTTCGTGTTAGTTCTCACGGGAATGTTATACCTTATATAGATTTGCCTATTCCTCTTTCTTCTTTACATAAAGTTATAGTGGGTCCCAATTTAGCATCTCAATTATCTGTAAGCAATTTAGAGCACATGCTACGTGCTAATGGGAGTAAAGCTGAAATTGACAGATCGGATTTTGTATATCATAATTTGTAAACAGAGATGGTAGAGTAATATAAACGGGAGGAGAATAAACTATTTAACTAAAAAGATATAACAATGAAACATTCAAAAATCACATTATTTCTAATCATACTCATGAGTATGGTTGGGGGCAAGGCTTTCGCTTATGATATTGCAGTAAAGAATGCCGATGGTGTCACTTTCTATTACAACTATAATGATGATAAAACGGAATTGGCAGTGACTAGTCCAGATCCAATCGGAATATCACCTAAATATAATTATCGTGGTGATATTGACATTCCAGAATCTATTATATATGAAGGGAAGACTTACTACGTAACAAGTATTGATGATTACGCATTTTATTATTGTCCGCATTTATCATCTGTAACAATACCAAATAGTGTGAAACGTATAGGGGAATATAACCAAGAAATCAAGGGTAAGACGAACGTGGAGATTATTCCCGTAAGTGCCTGACAGACTGCTGATTTTATGTATTCCATGTTTCGATGGGCAGGAATGCATATTGTGAAATATGACCATCGTTCCGTTACCAAATCGTTACCTGTCTCGTTACCGAAAATTGTATTGGTAACGAATGAGACCCCGAATTAGTCGGAGGCTCGGAAAAACATACATATTCGGACACATTCTTCCATACGGAGGACGCTTGTAATTGAGCTAATTTTGCAACCAAATTATAAACGAGTATGAAAGATGAAAAATTCAAGGTGCTGCTCTACCTCAAAAAGAGCACGACAGACAAGAAAGGAAAGGCTCCCATCATGGGACGTATCACCCTCGGAAACTCGATGTCTCAGTTTTCGTGCAAGATTTCTTGCACCCCTGACTTGTGGAATCCCCGTGAAAGTCGTCTAAACGGCAAGAGCAAAGAGGCGGTTGAGGTGAACCGCAAGATCGAGCAACTGCTGTTGTCAATCAGCAATGCCTATGAGTCCGTGAAGGCACGTCAGCCGGACTTCTGTGCCGCTGACGTAAAGGCGGTCTTGCAGGGCAGCATCCAGTCACAGGTAACGCTGATGCAGTATGCACAGCGCATGAAGGACGAATGTCATTCACGCATCGGCGTTGACCGTGCCAAGGGCACCTACTACCACTATAAGGCTTTCTGCGACTATCTGCAAGCCTTCATATTGAAGAAATTCAAGACTGAGGACATTGCTTTCGGGCAACTGACAGAGCAATTCATCTATGATTTCCAGTCGTACATCTGCGACGAGTGCGGACATGAAGGCTCTGCCCGTCATTTCCTTGCCCTGTTGAAGAAGGCTTGCAAGGGTGCCTTCAAGGAAGGCATTGCAGAACGGCAATACTTCGCCCACTTCTCCCTGCCGAGAAGACGCGAGACCACTCCCAAGGCTCTCAGCCGTGAGACCTTTGAGAAAATCCGTGACCTCCATATTGACCCGAAGCACGAAGGTCATATACTCTCCCGTGACATGTTCCTGTTCGCCTGCTACACTGGCGTACCCTACTCCGATGTGGTGTCCGTCACGGATGATAACCTCTCCATCGACGAGGACGGCAACCTCTGGCTGAAGTACCTTCGCCGTAAGAATGAGAACCGTGCAGCCGTGAAACTGCTGCCCGAAGCGATTGCCCTCATAGAGAAGTACCACGATGATACGCGAAAGACGCTCTTTCCGTATGTCTTCCACCGTACCCTCCATGCCCATCTGCGTGGTATATCGGGCTGGATAGGACTGAAAGACCCCATCCACTTCCACCAGGGGCGACACTCGTTTGCCAGTCTGATAACACTTGAAGAGGGTGTGCCACTGGAAACCATCAGCAGGATGCTCGGTCACACGAACATCAACCAGACACAGGTCTATGCCCGTGTCACCCCGAAGAAACTATTTGAGGACATGGACAAGTTCATCGAAGCAACCAAGGATTTTAATTTCATCACAAAATAAGGAGAAACGATTATGAGAAGTACATTCAGCCAACTGTATTACATCAACCGTGCCAAGGTGAAGACCGACGGCACCACAGCCGTCATGTGCCGAATCACCATTGACGGTAAGAACACTGCACTGACGACGGACATCTACTGCCGTCCGGAGGACTGGAACGCAAAGAAGGGTGAAATCTCCATTGCAAGGGACAACAACCGACTTATTGACCTGCGCAAGCGGATTGACACCCTCTATGACGAGCAACTGCGTGAGAACGGTGTCATCACTCCAGAAATCCTGAAGAACATCATCACAGAAAAGACAAAGAAACCCACGACCCTGCTGCAGATGGGCGAATGGGAACGGGAGCGCCTGCGCATCCGTGCCAACGAACTGAACAAGGTAAACACCTACCGCCAGAGTAAATCCCTGCAAGCCCATCTGCAAGAGTACCTGCACTCGCTCGGCAAGAAAGACATTCCGCTGACCGACATAGATGAAGCCTTCGGGCAAGGCTACAAGGTGCATCTGGTGAAAGGCAAGAACCTCGGCCCTGCACAGGCTAATCATTGTTTGATATGGCTTAACCGCCTTCTTTGGCTCGGCGTGGATATGGAAATCCTGCGTTGCAACCCAATAGAGAACGTGGAATATGAGAAGAAGATACAGACCCGTCACCGCTTCGTGAACCGTGAGGACTTCAAGAAACTGCTTTCAACCCCGATGGCAGACGACCGCATGGAGATGTTCCGTCACTGGTTTATCTTCTCCAGTCTGACGGGACTTGCATACGTGGATGCCCGTGGCTTCTACCCTCACCACATCGGCAAGACAGCCGACGGTCGGCGCTATATCCGCATCAACCGACAGAAGACGAAAGTAGAGTCGTTCATCCCACTGCACCCCATAGCAGAGCAGATACTCGATAAGTATAACACCACTGACGACGAAAACCCCGTCTTCCCGTTGCCTACCCTCAACAGTGCCTGGTCGGACATCCACGAGATAGGCTTTGCCATCGGCAGGACTGAAAACCTCTCGGCTCACATGGCCCGTCACACCTTCGGCACGATGCTCGTATCAGAAGGCATCTGTCTGGAAAGCATCGCCAAGATGATGGGACACTCCAGCGTGAAAAGTACGCAGGTGTACGCCAAGATCACCGACGACAATATCAGCCGTGACATGGACAGGCTGCAAAAGCGAAGAGAAGCAAAAGGACTGACGACCAGCGACACCACGGCAGAGCACAACAAGGCACTGCTACAGAAGAAACTCGACCGTCCGAAGGAACTGCTGCGTGAAGACCCACGACTGGCAGTGAAGAAAGTCGGACGTCCCAAGAAGAACCTATTGTATCACATTCCAAAAGACTGACAGTTTATGACAAACATTTCAATGATTCCCAAGGATGTCTTTGAGCGAGGCATCATCAGAATGACCGAGGGCGGAATTATCACCATGCCCGACAAGGACGTTTGGATGACGATTGACGAGATAGCAGACATGCTTTTCGTCCCGTCAACCATCGTGTTCCACACGATACGCTCTATATATAAGAATAGTATCGCGCGTGAGGAAGATACTCATGGCTCGTTTAGGCTGTTCCCCTATCACCCCAACTGGAACATAGACGTGTATAACCTTGAAATGGTTATCCGTTTGGCTTACGCCATCGACAGCCACAACAGCCACAAGTTCCGCAAGTACATCATGAACCGACTGATGGGCAGACCGATGTACGAAAACGTCTGTCTGACGTTGGAACTTCCTTCGAAATAGAGAAAGAGCAAACATGAAAAACTTGAATCCGCATCACTCATTGCCTCTGCAATGGTGGTGCGGGGTCTTTTACAATTGTTCTTTCTCGAACATATAAGATTTCTTGTTATATTAATCTTCTTGGGTGTTTCTTACTTAACAATTCGTGCTGTTTCTGAAGATTTACATGAGTGTATATTTGCGTTGTCACGACAGAACTATGACCAAGTAAATGCTGGATATACGTAATGTCAATACCTTCTTCTAATAATAGAGTTGCGTATGTATGACGAAAGGTGTGTGGGGTTATTTCCTTCTTAATCTGAGACGATGAAACGAGATTCTTAATAAGCAATCTCACTGATTGAGTGGATAGCTTGTTATGTAAACGACTGACGAATAATGGATGTTGTGAGTCACAAGGGCCTTGTTCTCTTAGCCATTCTTTTATTGCAGCCAATGTGGCCTTCTGACTGATATCTACTATTCGTTCTTTGTTTCCCTTGCCAATGATTCTGACACACCCTTGCTTCATGTCAATATCACATAAACGCAGGTCACAAAGTTCACTAACACGCATACCTGATACAAATAACAACTCAACAATGGCGATATTACGAGTTGCCATGTGATAAGAAAAGGTCTCTTGTTTACAATCCCTCTGTTGCTTATAAACGATATTAAGTAGAGATTTCACTTCTTCTATGCTCATTACAGTAGGTAAACGGATTGGTTCACGCATCCTGATTTTCATCTTCCGCATAGGGTTATTATACCATTCATTTTCATATTCGTAATAATTCAGCATAGCTTTTATTGTTGCTATCTTCCTTTTTATTGTTTTATGACGAAAGTGTGAAATGGCTTGGAGATATTTCCTTAGTACATCTTTATTCACTTCTGAAATGTTAAGATCACCAACGTTACTGACAAATTGTGACAAATCTGCTTTATAAGCATTCAATGTCTTTCTGTCTAATTTCTTCTCAAACTCACAATGCCACAAGAAATCTTCTATGACAGTTGTTACTTTCTGGTTGCTTTCATTTGATTTCATAATCATTCATTTTGGGGATTTACATTAATAATATACAATAAAAAATGTAAATGAACGAATGATAATAACAAATTATGGATA
>Ga0247611_10001259_pt1 | contig 45983 bp, 46 predicted proteins | sample 177DNAGHGhighgp2_FD_192422 | JGI IMG/M metagenome (GOLD analysis project Ga0247611, IMG submission 192422) | Sheep rumen microbial communities from Palmerston North, Manawatu-Wanganui, New Zealand - 1770 DNA GHGhigh gp2 | ecosystem: Host-associated > Mammals > Digestive system > Stomach > Rumen... | reverse complement strand
CTATCCAATAAGAATCTTTATCATAAGAAGCATCTTCAATAGACTCATATTTATTACTATTAGATGACATATTTATTAATGTATATTTACCATTTGACCTAATCATATAACTCCTTTCTGAATAATACTCATACATGTAATTATTCTATTTAAACAATTTTGATATTTAAAATAATAATTTGCTAATTCGTTTAAACTTATCAGATTATCGCCAAATGTTATAATATCATGATTATTATATCCATTACTGATAGTTAATGAATGTATGGATAAATCAACAAGCGAACCACTAAATGATCTATATATAAAATCATACTTATTTTTATTTACTTTTGTTTTTACCAATACTGATAAACTTATTCTATTATAACTAACATCATATAAACCTACTTTATCAGCTTTTCTATGTGTTTTAGATTTTAGAGTTATAAGATTATCAATACTAAAATCAGTTAATTTCATAATACACCTCTAATATTCATCTTCATTATAATCACTAATTCTTATTAGTTGTACTTTTACATTATCATTATCTTCGAATACATCAATCATATTAAATGATATATTAGATCTAGTAGAACAAAAAATATCTCTAATATCTTTATCAGTTATATAATATTCGAATTCAATATAATATAATGCATCATAATTACTACTATATGTAAGAAGATCCATTATAGGTAAATAATATCTTGATCTACGTTTACGATAACTAAATGAATCATATGTAGTAGATTTAGCTCCATGCGTTAAATTTTGTTTATAATTAGTTACTTCATAAAAGTTATAAGATCTATCATAATTACTCATCATATCTAAATTATAATTATATTCAATTCCTATCATATTATCCCTCATCTCTAGATTAATTACTAATAATGATATTTAAAATTATTAAATCTACTTCATTACTATAAAAATGATCATAATCAAAAGCTATCTCTGAAAATGAAAGATTTGTATTCCAATCGATGCTATAGTTTATTTTATGAATATCAGTATCAACTTCTTTATTAAAATAAAATGTTTTAGTTCTAAAATAACTACTATCAGTTGATATATATTCTAAATCTTTAACTTTAATAGAATGATTATAATAAAGAGAATCTTTTAATCCAGAAGATACATCTTCTAATATTCCAATATTTCTTTCATCAAAAGTATATCTATATTCCAAAGATCCTAATCTTTCAGAATAATCTTCTAGTGTTCCTATATTAATAAGCTGCATTGTAAATTTCTCCTTTAATTTATATAATCAATAAACCGTATTATTTTTCTCCTCTATAGCAGATACAATTATAAACATAGGTACTTTAAATATATTATCACAAGTATCATATTGTAATGCCATCATATTATAAAAAGTTATCTTTGGGTTCCAAAAACGTCTTATAGACATAGGTCTATAACATACATTAATAGTATTATCATTATAGATATTTGTAAAATCCATATAAAATAATCCTAATGATGAGCTTTTAGCTTCTTCTCTATAAGAATTTTCTTCAAGACTATAGCATTCTTCATAATCAGTATATTCATCTAAGCCATAATCAATATTGCATTTTCTACCAAAAGAATTTAAATCATAGATTATTGTTGTACTATCAAAGTATAAATCACAAGATGCATTTAAATTAGATATATCATAAAGTGTCATATTTAATACCTCTATTCATTTTGATATCTCCAATTAACTATCATGTATAATGGTATTCTATCTGGAATATTATTCTCAGTATTACCTTCACATATATATTCTTGCCAAAATACCATATTATCAAATGTTATTCTTGGATCTGAAAGATTATTTACCCATATACCTTTTGATCCAAATTCATAAGTTAATATATTTCTATCATAATGGCTATCACGAGGGTTAATATAAAATATTTCTAAATGAGCATTAATAATTTTACCAATAGATTCATCTTCAAGATTATATCTATCACTAATATAACTATAAAGATAGTTTCTACTATAATATTCTAAATCATCAGTTAATTGTGCAATACTAATATATTCTAGATCTTTAGATAAATTTGGTTTAGAATTATTACTTAATAAATCAGTTTGTTTATAATTAGATATATCATAAAATGTCATTTGCTTTCTCTCCTTTATTATATATCTATATTATATTACTATAATAAAGTTTGGCTTTTCACATCTTATTAATATATGTATATTTCTCTCAATACTTGAAAGGAGATATTTAAATTATGAATGAATTAGCTGTTCAAGAGAATATGGATAAATTAACTGATATTATAAATCAGATTAAAACTTCTGGAAATGATAGTGAAGGATTACTTAAGATAGCTTCATTTGTTAATGATCTTAAATCTGTATTAAATGATACATTTAGTGATGAAGGTTATAATTGTTTAGATGTAATATATACATTGAATACTGATAATGAATATTTTGGTGTAATAGTTAATCCTCCTATTGATGGATTAACAGCATTTAAGATATTTGCTACTGGAGAAGCTATAAGATTAGCTAGTTATCAGCTTGAATTAGATTCTAAGTTATTTGCTAATAACTTAACTTCTGAAGAGATAGCTGCAGTTATATTATTTGAGATTTCATCTGTATTAGATCCTAATCAGATTACTAATATTAGAAATCTTATAGATCTTCATGTATTATCAGATGATGATGTAATTCATCTTAGAGATTCTATAAACTATAATCAGCTTATTATATATGCTTTAAAAGATACACTTAGAAAAGTATCTTCTATAGTATATAAAGATGATGAAGAAGACATTTTAGCTAATAATACTGTTCAGACGCTAAATATTAAGGATGCCCTTATATCTGCACAGGAAAAGCTTGTGAATGACGTTTACGGAATGTCGGACTCTCTAGGATCACCAAAAACATATGTTTTACAGAGTGTATTTTTAGTTTATAGTGATCTTAGTGGATATGCAGTATCATATATTGATACTTTGAAAGAAGCTAAACAATTTACTGCAAGTAAATTAATTAAACTTGAATTGGATAAAACTATAGATGCTATTTCTAGAGCTACAGGTGTTCCTGTAAAAGAAGGATTAGATTTACCTAAGTTCTTTGAATCAAAAGCTTTATATAGCCTTAATGAATTAGGATTATTTAAGTCTCTTAAGATGTCAGGATTAAGATCTATAGAAGATGATTATTATGAATTAGCTGTTCAAGTTAAATCTATAGATACTGAAGATGATGCTCTTTATATATTAAGATCAATTAATAGTAGACTTAGTATATTAGAGGATTATATTTATAATAATACTCTTAAAGAGTATGAAAAGAAGAAATGGATTGCATTAGCAAAGATGTATAGAGAGCTTAGAAATACAATTCTTGAGAAAAAGATTTCAAAGAGAAAATATTCTGATATATTCCAAGATTTTAGTGATTTTGAATAAAAATAAAGAGCTGGTAGATATTTATCTACCAGCTCTTATAATTTATAAATTCTTTAATGTTTCTATAATTTCATCTGGATTCTTTTCACTATAATCTGATTCTTCATTATTAAGAGTTGTATATACTACTTTCTTTTGTATATCTTGATTAAAGTCATCAACAGCTATATCGATTTCTTTAAAAGATTTATTATTAGCAGTAATATATATCATTGGAAATAGTTCTGCAACATATCCCCAGATTCTACTATCATTTTCTACTTTTATATTTTCTTTTAAATAATCAATCATAGTAAATAAAGTATTACAATATCTATCAAACTCTAATCTTGTTGTAATTAGCATATTAGCTCTAAAAAGAGAATTATGAGACATATAGTTTAAAATAGAATCATAGTAATTTTGTAAACCTTGTTCTTTAAAATATCTTAGCATATACTTAATTATACTATCTGCTTGATTAGGAAAACAAAGTTTATACAAATCATATATAGAGAAATTAGCTAGAGATTCATGAACAGGTACTATATAATCATAATTAACTAGTATATCAATAATATCTTTCTCATCTAAAAGATTATCTGGTTGTACATTATCATCAATAATAGGTTTATGTTTTATAAAATGTCTTCTATAATGTTCTATACCTATTATATCAGGAGATTCATTTTTCCATATCCAATAATAACCAGTTAATTCTGAATACTGAGTATTTTCATTTGATATATTTTCGCCAGTATTATCTCTATAATCACATTCTATATCATCTGTATGTCTCCATTCAAGGTCTGCTCCACATAATAGAGCAGGCCTTAAAGAAGTAATATATTTTTCTTCGGGTTTAGATCCATGATCATGAAATGTATTATATAACTTAATAATCATAAATTACCCCCATTTTGAACTTGATAACTTTCCACTATAACCAGAAGTACTTGCTCTAGTTCCATAATTAGTTCCAGAAGTTGAAGCTCGAGTTCCATAATTAGTTCCACTTGTAGAAGCTCTGGTACCATAACTTGTACCAGAAGTACTTGCTCTAGTTAATGTTGCTGAAGTGCTTGCTCTAGTTAATGTTGCTGAAGTACTTGCACGAGTTAATGTAGCAGTAGTTACAACATTAGTACTAGAACTAGATATATTTCCAGATGTATATATTTCAGCTATATTAAATGATGTTTGTGTGAACCATACATATGTAAATGTTTCTCTATGACTATCTCCTGATTTACTTGCTACATATTTGGTAGATGTTCTCCAAGTTTCAGTTTGACCAGTAGTATTAATAGCATTAGCTACACCAGCCATTCTATATATAGTAAAAGTTGATGTATATGTTGATGCACTGGTATTATAATAATCAGATGTTGATCTTAAGTACCCTGCTGAATTAAATTGTCTATATATAGCAAATGGCTTATAAGTTGTAGATGTTGTACCCATTCTATAGGAAGAATATGTTTCTGAGTTAAATGGAAATAATAATGATGTATTATTTGTAAATGAAAAAGTTCTAGTACCATAATCTTTATAAAAAGCATATGCAGATGTATATCTACTTGTATTTGTTGTACTATATGTTGTATATGAGTATCCATTACTGTAATAAACCCACATATAATTTGTTCTAGTATATGCATTAAACTCACCAGTAAATGCTCCAGATTGCCAGAGGCAAGCATAATTTCCTTTTGTTAAACTATTGCCTTCCGTTCCTATAAAAGGTATATCACCCTGAGTATTGATATCTACTCCATAAATATTATTCTGTTCAACATCATATATTGTACATTTTGGATTTGTCCATGAACGTACATATCTTAATGTAGCATATTGTCTCTGTCCAAATGTTGAGCCATAATTTCCTAATTTACTATTATAAGATTTTAATCCAGTAGTATTAAAAGTAGCTGTATTTACTTTTGTACCATATCCAGATGTAGAAACTCTAGTTGCATATCCAGATGTAGAAACTCTAGTTGCATATCCTGAAGTAGAGGCTCTTGTAAGATATGTAGTACCAGATGTAGACGCTCTAGTTAAATAAGTAGTACCAGACGTAGAAGCTCTTGTTAAGTATGTTGTACCAGATGTAGATGCTCTAGTTAAAGCTGTAGTACTTGATAAATTACCAACAGCTGCACTAGTAGTATTATAATAACCAGATTCATATACTGCAGCTCTATATGTTGCATTTCCAGATTGAACTTTTAACTTAACACCACTTCTAGTTACTGTAGTGAGAGGTAAATATTGATTTGAAATTTGAAGATATGGTTTAGCTGGTGCTGCATTTGTTACAGACCAATAATATGTATTAGTACCAGAAATTACTCGAAGTCTCATATCTCCTCCTTATTCAATTTTATTATTTTTTCATATTAAAGTTTGGATTATGTCTTTTTGTCCAAGCTTTAACTTGTTTTGAATGTATCTCATGGCCTGCTCCATCAAATTGTAATGATCCACAATATTTAATCATTTCATCATAAGATAATTCAAGTACATTTCTTTTTATATTACTTACTTTAATTATAAATCCTTTATTTATAAAGTCATAGAATGTTCCTAACCATGATTCGCAGAAATGTACATCTGAATAGTGCTTAACATTATATAGCATATCTTCTACATCAGAATATACAATCTCATCCCAGAATATATCTTTCAATTTACCTCTAAGTAAAGCAACTGATTTCTTAAGTATATCCCAGTCTTCTTTTAATGGTTTATAATCTGTTGCAGCTACTTCTCTTAAGAAATCAAGAAGATTATAAAAAGCATATATAGTCATATTAAGTACTTCATGTTTCATAGCTTCATCTTCTTGTTCTTCTATATTATGTTTCTTATTAAATTCCATAAAGTAATCTAATATAGAATTACTAGAAGCCATTGTCCAACCAGCTAAATGATGACTATAATGAGGATCTTTTCTACTTAATGAATCATCATTAGGCCACCAAAATGCAGTAGCTTGACAATCCATATTATTATTGTATGGAACTTTAACAGATGTCCATTTATCTTCTTGATGCCTTAAAGCATAATCAAGTTTTCTAATAAATGGATAATCTTCACCTTGTCTGCTATTAGTTCCAGTAGGAAAATGAACATCATTAAGTTTTATAAACTCTCTATTATAACATCTTGACTGAACCCAAATAGATTCACCAATGATATTATGCTCATATCCATGCTCTCCAAAAGAATATAAATATCCACAAACAAAAGCTAATTCTTTTTTATCAGTTTTATATTGTTCATCATTCTCATAATATGTATTAATGATATGCCTATAACGATCACAAGCATTAGGAGAAAGCATATCATCACAATCAACCAATATAAACCAATCATAAGTTCCAGCTAAGAATCCTATTTCTCTACTTTCACCTTGATATTTATGCTCTTTATTCTTAATTATCTTAATAGAAATATGCTCAGTATCATAGAACTTCTTAAATTCTTCAGAAGTATAATATTCATAAGCACTTTCATCATTAGAACCACGGCCTTCTAAGTAATCATCAACTAAGACTAATTCAACATTGATAGGATCATCTTTACCCAAATATTGATGTATTACAGAGAAGACCATACGGTTCGTAATTTTAGTATCTCCCCACATAGGTGATACAACTGTAATTCCTTTAATTTTTTCCATAATAAAATATCTCCTTTATTTTATTTATTAAGTTACTAATGAAAGTGAAAGTCCTCCTACTGTAGCAGCATCAGGCTTAGAAGCTGTTATAGTACTCTGTATAGTAGCTAATGATGATACATTAGATATAGTAAATAATCCTGAGAAATCTGTTATCTGTGTATAGCCATTACACACATCTGATATACATACTCCAGTATAATTTCCACCATCAAATCCTACCCAAAGATTATTAGTAGAATCATAACCAAAGTATACATTAGGCGCAGCATTATCAGAAGCTCCTAATAAAACTGCCTTAGGAGTATACCAATGATTACTACCATATTGATATCCAGATATCATAATCTTTCTAGATATATATCCTTGATATAATGTAACAGTAAATGATAGCATCCATCCTAAAATAGAATTTATTTTAATCTTAATTTTTGTAGTATTTCCAGTTCCTCCAAATCTACCAAAGCCTATATCAAATCCATTAAGAACTTTACTCCATTCTGTGTATGTACCATTATTTTTACCTCTTATGAATAGATTACCATTTCTATAATCTTGAGCTATTTGACCTCCCCAAGTAGTAGAATGGAACTGAGCGTATAATCCACCATCAGCTGTACTTGCACCTTTAGAAGTTGCAGGTCCATTAGAAGAATAATAATATACACCATTAGTTGCAATATTATTTGCATTATGTTCTGCTGTACCACTTACTCCAGAATAGAATGTAGAACCACTAAAGTTATATTTTGTATCTGTAAATACAGCTCCAGAAGGAACTGCAGTTTGTACTGTTAATCCATTTACAGTAGCTGCATTACCAGTAATATCAGCAGTTAATTTACCATCTGTTCTAAAGTAATATATATTACTTGCATAATATACTAAGTAAGTACCTGCAGGTAATGTATAATTACTTGCACTAGAAGCAGCTCCATTAATATAAATAGCTTTTGCACCTCTACCATTTACATTAAGTGTAATTGCAGAAGCTGAACTATTAGCATATACCATTGTTATATGTAAATATGATTTATCTAATAAAATATAATTTGTACAAGAAGCTGCCTTTGCTGCTGTAGCTGCCGCAGTATCACAATATGCTGAAGGTCTTACATCTGTATTAGAATCATACATATTAAGAACTCTCCAACAACCACCAGTTACATTTGTACCATTTACCGAATCAGCACCGGCAACTGGAGTCATTGAATTAGTTTGTCCATCAGCATCAAATACAAGTTGAATAACTTGACCAGCTCCAAAGTGAGTTGTCAATCTACCAGTACCTTGTTGATTTACAGGATGCCATGTAGATCCATTATCAATTGACATCCAATCTCCCCAAGGATGCCCAGCAACAGGTATTGTAATGGTAATAATATCACCTTCAGCTGGAGTAAATCCAGTATTAAATGACCATTTAGCAGGGAAGTATCTAGGAGAAACTCCAGCACCTTTATCTTGCGCTGCAGTTCCTGTACCAGTTATTACACTATTATTGATAACTGATTTTAATTTAGGTGAACTCAAAAATCCAGTAGATGGAGTATATAATAATTTAGCATTCTTATATACACCTTTAGTTTCTGATGTATCATTTGCACTGTTACTTAAGATTATTCTTCTTGCATTTGCATCTGTATTTGCTAAGTTAGTTTGAGTTACTGCATTATTAGTATCAGAATCTGTAACTCCTGTAGTAGATCCATCAGAACCAGTTAATATAATAGTAGATCCAGATTTTGATAATGTATATGTAGTATTCTCAGGAATTGCCCAACTTGCATCTTGTCTTAAGTATTTACTAGTATTTGTTTCATTGGGTAACTGAGGAGCTAAACCAGCTGCTGTTTTACTAACTACACTATATGTAGTATTAGTGGCAGATATAGTAACTGTTCCATTACTATTACTTATTGATACGTTACTTCCTTGTTTAAGATTTAATGCAGTGGTATTATTTCCAAGAATTTCTGTACCATTTACTTGTATAGATCTATGTGTATCTGAATCAGTAACTCCTGTAGTGGCACCATCTGAACCAGTTAATATAATAGTAGATCCTGACTTACTTAGTGCATATGTAGTATTAGCATCTGTTACACTAGTACTAGAACCATTAGAACCTGTAAGTTTAATTGTACTTCCTGATTTAGATAATGTATATGTAGTATCTACTTCATCTATTGTAACGATTGAACTATTACCATCAGAACCAGATAATTTAATTCCATTATCAACCTTACTAATAGCATATGTAGTATCAGGTGGAACTTGCCAACTTCCATCTTGTCTTAAATATTTAGTAGTTGTTGTTTCATTAGGTAATTGAGGAGCAAGACCAGCTGCTGTTTTACTAACTACAGCGTATGTAGTATCACTTCCAGGAATACCTAAAGCAGTAATATCAGATTTAGATACTGCAGTTATACCTGCAATATGACCTTCTTTTGTAATTCCAATTTTATAAAATCCTACAGATGTAGTTGTAGTATATTTATTTGGATCAGTAGCATGATCATATGCTATCTTACCTCTATCACCTCTATAAGCAGTAGTCTCAGTTTCTCCAAGAGATATATCAGATGATATAGTTACAAATGAAGTACCACCCCATCTATAAGCTAAATTACTAATTACATCAAGATATATCTTATCAGACTCTCCTGGGATCTCTATTGTATGAGCTGTATCTTCATAGAATTTACCAGTTGCTTTATCATAATATCCTTCTTTAATTTCATCAACAGAACCAGGTAATTGAGAAGCTAAAATATGTCCATGCTCATCAAGTTCAGCAACACCATTAGGTTCACCTTTTTCACTAGAATCTAACTTCTCTGACAGAGCATTATATATACTAGAGCCGACTACAAAACCTGTACTATCACTAGATATAGTTCCAGTAAATGCAGTTTTCTTAGATTCATCAGATGTATTATCTACATTAGATAATCCAACTTCACTTTTAGTATAACTTGGTTTATTCTCTTGTTTAGCCCAGTCATATACATCTTTAGCATTTCTTGAATCTGATAATCTACTATCATTACCAAGTACAACTTCATTATCTGTAGCATCACCTATAACAGGAACATTATATGATATTACTGTTCCTGCACCAATAATTTCAGTGCTATCATAACCAGGTTTAGTAGGTTGTTTAGCCCAGTCATACACATCTGCAGCAATTCTTGCATCTGTAAGTCTTGAGTCGTTTCCCAATACAACTTCATTATTAGTAGCATCACCTGTTAAAGGTACATTTCTTTCAGCAGCTGTACCAATATTTAATATTTCAGTTACATTATAACTAGGCTTAGTAGGTTGTTTAGCCCAATTATATACATCACTAGCAATTCTTGCATCACTAAGTCTTGTATCAGAGCCTAATACAACTTCATCATTGGTAGCATCTCCAGATGTAGGTACATCTTTTTCAGCAGCTGTTCCAATATTTATAATCTCAGTTACATTATAGTCAGGTTTATACTCTTGCTTTGCCCAAGGATAAACATCTGCAGCTATTCTTGCATCACTAAGTCTTGTATCAGAGCCTAATACTACTTGGTTATTTCCTGCATCGCCAAGTTCGGGAACATTAAATCTAGCTGCTGAACCAGCATCAACTATTTGAGCAACAACATGAGTATGATTCTCAATAAGATTTAACCAATCAGTACCTACATACATATACATCTTTTTTGTATCTGATGTTAAATAGATTTTATTGGTAATAATTTTATCAAGAGAAAGTTCTCTCATTTCTGATTCAGTATATGTATCTATGATATCAGAAACTTTTATATGCTCATTACCATAATCTATATATAATTCTCTACTATCAACTATAAATCTTATCTTACCATCCATCGCAGGAAGATTATTAAAAGAAGATTTTGTTCCCCTAGTTAAAACAGTTGCATATGTTGTTGTAACTAACTGTCCCATATTTATATTATCCTCCTTAAATTATTCAACTTTCTCTATGCATGATAAATCTATCCATCCAGTCATACTGCAAGGTATATCTACACGCTCTTCTGTATCAGTAATACGTATTCTATTATTCTTTATTCTTTCATCATATATAAAATAATATCCATTTATAACAGTATTACTTTCATTACTACAAAAGCTAGTATATAATTTTGCATTATCTACTTTAACTTTATCTTTTTTATTATACATTTTTCTTTACCTCCTGTATAATTGCTTTACTAAAATGTGAAAAAATAAAGAATTTACAGAGAACAAAATAATCGGGGTATAGCTATTAAGCTATACCCCAATGTTATTGGAAACCCCAAACCAAGTTATTGTTCTTTTCTTTTTAATGATATTTGAATAAAATCACTTTTATCTTTCTTTATGATATCAGTACAAATATCATTTTCTAAAAGAATTACTTTAAATCCATCAAGTGCCAATAATTTATCGGCATCAGATACATTATTTGTAGCTTTCAAAAGTTTTCTGACATATTTATTCAATATATCATACTTCTGAGCTTTTTCTGTATTTGTCATAGATCTATCTCCTTATAATTCTGTTTCATATCTAATTATAGTTCTTTTTACAGGGCATTCATTAATTATGAAGCAATAAGGATTATGTGATATTTTTGATTCAGGATCTAAGATAATCTTTATAGTCTCCCAGTTAGAATCTAAGATATTATTCTGAAGATCTTTAAAGATATTAGAACCAATACTTCTTATCTGGTCAGGTCGAAGAATAATACTATTCTCATTATTATTCTTAAGAGAATATATTCTGAAATACAATCCTCTTTTATCATGACCTCTCTCAGTTGGATATAAAGGAAGACCAAGTTTCTGCCTTCGAAGATTTCTATCAATAAGCCTATTAATAGACTCTATCTCTATGATGAAATCATGATCATACTTAGTCTCCATATAGAATATAGAATTCCTAGGATTATCCTTTATATACTTAGGATTATCCCTAACAGCTTTAAGAATTAATTCTCTAATAGTAAGAGATTTATCTTCCTCTATATCTATATTTGTATTACTCTCAACTGCTAAGGTCATATAACCAGCAGATACAAGCTTACATCTATATCCATCATCGATAATATACTTCTCAGAAGACTGATCTTTAAATATAATTTGACCACCATCCTGAATAAATATATCTTTGGAAGATACTTGCTTGCCACCATACTTGAAGTATTTATTGATATGGGGATCGTACTTCATACTGATAGAGTCATTCTCATTAACGAAGAAATTCTCTGGTCCAGTTTTAAGTATTATACTCATACCAATTCACCTCCTTAGTAAGAGTAATCTTTCCTGTCCAAGGACAAGGATTAATCTGAACATCACAATCAGGATATAAATCATTTATATAAGTATTGAATACACTTACAATCTGATTAATACGATTCTTAGTAAATGTAGAATCTACATCAGATTCTTCACAAGTTATAAACATATACATTGATCCATATTTATCCTGATCTTTTAAGAACGGAAGGCATCTAAGCTCAGATGCATCTTTATCCTGCCTTATTTTCTTCACTGCAGTATTATAATCCATTAGATGAGCATTAGTCCATATATGAATATGAGCTGTTGTATTATCAAGTTTGATATCCATACCAAACTTATTCTTATGGACACTTAAGCCATAACACTGAAAAGCTGCTAACTTTTCTACTGTTGTTTTTACCATACTTCTTAAGTTCTTAAGCTTCTGATACTCAAACTCAGCCTTATGATTAGGATCATGAGTATTAGAATCTTTGGTAGTTATATAGTTAATATTAACTACCTGGTAACTATTTATTTCTGTTATATTAAAAATTCTAATATAATCAGTAGTCATTTTTCTTTCTACTCTAGTTACCTTCCAACCTGTTTCTGTTTTCAATGCATCATTGATACTAATTTGAGATTTACCCATCTTAGGATCAACCTTCATAAGATCTTTATCAACAATAACAAAGAAAAACTGAATATCATGATACTCTAAATCTTCTTCTCTATAAAGTCTAGCCTCAAGAGTATCAAAGTTAGGGAACAAATATCCCTTATTATCTGAACGTTTTATCCAGATATTCTTGCTGCGAACAAATGCAGCTATACCATTGGTTACTCCATCAAGAGTAACATTGGTAATTTTTACAGTAGGGTATGAAGGCCTACTGTATTCCTCTTCTGAATGTGTCATAACACATTTCCTCCTTTATTGAAATATATAGTTGTATATATAATGATAGTAATATCTCACTATCCATATACAAAACTATATTATATTATTGAAAAAATATTTGATAACAAAAATTAACATTTATGTAATAGGTAAGAGAGTAAGCTAGAACGTTATCTCCTGTTTAAACGAATTGGCAAAATCAAACTACTCATGGGTTCTCTTATCTATTAATGCATAATAAATATCTCCAATATTTTTATGTCCAAGGGTCAGTGGTCTTACCCAGCCACTGACCCTTATATTTATTAACCAAATTCACATTTGATTAATAACTATCAATTTTTATTTATAGGAGGTTGAATAATGATCTTCTTAGAAAAAACAAAACCAATGAGGATATATAAAACTCAATTATATCTTCCTACATTGAAAGATGATAAGAAAAAAGGATCTTTAATATTCTTATTAAGTCCCAATTATAATTCATCTAATAAGATGATGAATAGCTCTATGTTTATAAATAGAATGAGATATCAATCTTATTATCTTGAAAAAGATTTATCATATTATATAGATAAGAAAACTATTGAAGAAGATGATATAGATATAGAAGAGGTTGAAGAAGCATATTCATATCAGTCTTTAAATGAGATGACAGCTAAAGAAAGAAATGATCTTCCAGATAGTGCATTTGGTGTACCTAGTAAAAGAAAGTTTCCTTTAGATACTGAAGCTCATGTAAGATCTGCAATTAAATTCTTTAATTATGTTGATCCAGAGGATGAAGCTGAATTAGCAAGAAGAATTAAAGCAGCGATGAAGAAGTTTAATATAACTGATGTAAAAGTATCTGATAGAAATAGATTCAGTAAATATTATAAGAATCCTGTTAATGAATCTATGATAAACTTTATGCCAGGTGTATGTCCTGTATGTAATAGATATAGAGATGATCTTGGTAAAGTAAAAATAGGTTTATCAGAAGCTTATCTTTGTGAAGAATGTAGAAAGTCTTGTGGATATGAAGCTCTTAAAGAGATGATTGTTCCTACAGATGAATTCTTAAGTAGTATTCCTGAAAGTAGTTATGTAAGACTTGATAATAGAATTATATTAACTGAAGATATTGATCATAAATATGATAATAGAATAAAGAGATTACTATTTAAACAGAGAATAAGAAATAGAAAGCAAGTACTTAATTTAATCAATACAGTTAAATCTGATAATACTTGGATTAAATATGCATTCCCTGATATAAAGAGATATTATGGAAGAAATCTATTTGTAGACTTATATTTCTATATGAATATCTTCTTGCAGAATAATCAGTGGGCAATGAAGAGAGGATTTGATTTATTCTATGATTTCATGAATAGATTATTAGACTCTTCAAAATATGATGCAAATGGATATAAAAAGAAAACTATATTTATACCAGTAGCAGATTGGGATAGATTCCACGATAATTCTATATGGAATTTTAGATCTAATATAAATCCTATATCTATTACATATCATCTTATGTTTACTGAAAATATAAATGGACTTAAGCAATTATACAAGAATCATGATGTAGTATTTATAGGTAATAATTGCTTCTTTAGATTTGATGTAAATAGTCTTGATAGTAATAATATTAAGTCTATGGGAATCAAGTTTAAGAACTTCTGTCTTAAGATCTGTAATAATGAACAGTTTACTCAGGAAGATATTGATACATCATTTGATGATAATTTAGATAAAGATGTAGTTAAAGCTAATATAATTGATAAGTTAGAGAGTGAGAAGCATATAGATCTTACTCCTCAGATAGCTTATTTAAATAAAGAAATTAATAGTAATACATCTACTAAGAAAGATAAAGAAATAGCTTGGCAACAGAAAGTATCTAATAAACAAACTCCTGAAGCTATAAGAAAAGAAGATAACTTAAATAAGAGATTCAATAAAAAAGAAATTATAGAACCAGTTAAGATGTCTAAATTAGCTAAGAATGATAGAAAGTTTGTTAATAAAATAGAAGGATTTAATAATAAGAAACTTAATTTAGCTAAGAAGATTAATAATCTTGCAGATGCAGGAATGAAAGAAGATGATATCTTAAAAGGTCTTGAAGATACTAATGATGATATTTCTATTGATAAACAGACTCTTATGAATATCGTAAATGATATTAATAATGAAGTCGATGATAATGTAGAAGTAACATCTGCTAGATCTGAAAGAATGAATAAGTTAGATAAAGAAGTAGAAGAAAAAGAAATCAAAGGTAAAACTATAAAAGAAATTATAGAGAAACCTGATGAAGAAATAGAAACTACTGAACTTAATATAGCATCTCCAGATGAGAATTGGAAGAGTCTTACTTATATTAACTTCGATAAGAATTATAATATAGATAAAGATATTCTTAACTGTTTTATGCATCTTAGTAAATGTTCTCAAAAGTTATCTATAGTAGATATATCTGTAGAAAATACATCTACATCTGAAGATAGAATAGAAACTTATACAGTTAAATATGAAGATCTTGATGGAAAGAGATTTACTATTAAATTAGATATTCCTCTTATGGAAGATAATAGATTCTTATTAAGGGGATATAATAAAACTATTCAATCTCAGTTAATGAATATGCCTATATTAAAAACAGATGTTAATACTTGCCAGATAATATCTAATTATCTTAAGATATTTGTATATAGAGAAGGTGAATCTCAAGGAAGAGCTCTTCCTATAGCTAGTAAGTTTATAAAAGCAGTATTAAAGTATAAAGACCCTAATATAAAAGTTACTACTGGTAATGCTAGAAAAGTATGTCCTAAGTATGAACTTCCTATAGATTACATAGCTATAGCTACATATATAATCAAAATAGAAACATCTGAGTTTATATTATACTTTAACCAAGATGAAATCTATGAAAAGTATGAAGTAGAACAAGGTTTAGGATTCCCTTATCTTTATGATAAGAAAACTAAGTCTTTAGTATATTATAATGAAGATACAGAATATAAACCTGAAAATAAAGTATTTACTAATTATATTATAAATACTTACTTCTTAGAGAATCCTAAATATGAAGGACTTATAGATGCTATTGATAAAGCATCAGCACCTACAAAATGTGCATATTCAAGTTGTTCTATAATGTCAACTAATATACCTTTAGTTGTATTATGTAGTTATCATATAGGACTTAGAAAGACATTAGCTATAGCTAATGTAGAGTATCATTTAGTTGAGAAGTTAACTCCTGAGATGAGAAAAAATAGAATGTTAGATTATATACAATTCTCAGATGGATACTTAGTATATACTGCAACTTATTTCAATAGTTTACTTCTTAATGGATTTAAAGTAGCTGATGTATCTCAGTATTCTATTACTGATATAGATAATAAAGAAATGTATCTTGAATTATTAGATGAATTCGGTGGAAGATTAAAAGCAGATGGTCTTGATAACTTCTATGATCTTATGATGGATCCTATAACAGTAGAAGTTTGTGAACATTATCATCTTCCTAAAGATTATATATCAGTATTACTTTATGCTAATGGATTATTAGCAGACAATAAGTACTATAAGCATACTAATATGAAATCTAGACGTATAAGACATTATGAACTTATAGCTGTATATACTTATAAAGTATTATCAGAAGCTTATTATAATTATGCTAACCAAAGAAAGCATAAATCAGCAGCTGATTTTACTATTAAACAATCTGCAGTAATAGATAAGTTCTTAACTGATACTATTACATCTGATGATAGTTGTATTAATGCTCTTAGAGATGTAGAAACTAATAATGCTATTACAGCTAAAGGCCCTTCTGGAATGAATACAGATAGAGCTTACTCTCTTGATAAGCGTTCATATGATGAGTCAATGACTAATATCATGGGAATGTCTACAGGATTTGCTGGTAATGTTGGTGTTACTAGGCAAGCTACTATAGATTCTAATGTAGAAGGAGTAAGAGGTTATGTAGTAGATAATGAAGGAAATACTGATAATATGTCTACTTCAAAGACTCTTACAGCTACAGAAGCATTAACTCCTTTTGGATATTCTAGAGATGACCCTATGCGTATAGCTATGACATTTATACAGACATCTAAGCATATGGTTATTACTAAAGATTCTGATCCATTATTAGTAACAACTGGAGCAGATGAAGCTATGCTGTATTTGACCTCTAATCAGTTTGCTTATAAAGCTAAGATGAATGGTAAAATAGCAGAAGTTACTAAAGACTATATAATTGTACAATATGATGATGGAACTTCTGATTTTATTAATCTTGAAGAAACTCTTAAAAAGAATTCTGATGGTGGATATTATGTACCACTTAAACTTGATAAAGTAGAAGGATTAGAAAAAGGTATGTCAGTATCTGCTAATCAGATATTAGCTTATGATAAATTATCATTCTCTAATAAACTTGGAGAATCTGATAACTTAGCTTATAATGTAGGTAAACTCACTAAAGTTGCTGTATTAAATACTGATGATAACTTTGAAGATTCTGGTATTATAACTGAAAAGTTAGCTCACGAATTAGCTACTCCTATAGTATTAAAAGAAGATAGAGTAATAGAGAAAGATGCTATAATTTATGAACTTTGTAAAGTTGGTCAACATGTAGAAGTTGGTGATCCTTTATTAGTTTGGAAAGATAATTATGGCGATGAAGATGCAAGAGCACTTCTTAAAACATTATCTAAAGATGAAGTTTCTGAATTAGGTAAAAAGAAGATTACATCTCCAGTAACTGGTAGAGTTCAAGGTATAAAGATGTATCGTACTGTAGATCTTGACAAGTTATCTGAATCTTTACAAGAATACTTAAGTAAATATGAAGAGAAATATGAGAAACTTGGTAAGAAGTTAGAATCTTATGGAATTGATAAATCTAAAATTCCAGCTTACTATGCATTAGGAACTACCGGTAAGTTAAAGAAAGCTCAAGATGCTGTATATATTGAGATCTTTATAGAATATGAAGATACTGTCGGTGTAGGTGATAAGATAGTTATGATGTCAGCTAATAAGCAGGTTATATCCAGACTTATTCCTGATGAAGATGCACCTTATACAGATAGTAGACCTAATGAACATATTGATGCTATAGTAGCAGAAGTATCTATATCTAAACGTATGGTACAATCTATAGCTGTATATGGCTCATTACAAAGACTTATGGTAGAACTTGATCGTAAAGTAAAAGATATACTAGAAATACCTTATGATGATTCAGTAGTATAAAAAATAAAGACTCTAGAGCATCATCTGCTCTAGAGCCTTTTTATTATTCTTTGTTTAATAACCATTCTGAAAAATTTCTTAAAACTAGAGGATCAGAATATAAAGGAGCCATTAACATATTATAATTTTCTTTAGAGAAATCAATAAATAATTCTTCTAATCTCATATCACTACAAAGAACTACTCCATTCTGTAAATCCTCTAAATAATGTTTAATATATTCTACTTCAGCAGGATAACTGCAATCACATCTTTGATTATACTGCTTTTTAATATAATATTTTCCCATATATTTCTTTTCCTCAATCTTCTTCTAATGGATATTCTTTATTTATATATTCTATCTTATTAGCTACTGTTCTAAAATAGTTATAAGTAGCTATATTGAAAGTACTTTGATAAGAATTACCATTTCTTTTATTATAATTCTTTAATTGCTGATTTACATACTTTACTATAGCTTCATATCTTTTCTTATATGTCTCACCATTCTTTAATATCTTTTCAAGTTCTTTTTGCTCATCACTTATTATCTGTTTATGTATATTAGTACCAATCTTAGAAATCAACTCTATATCTTTCTTTTTGGTTAAATAACCATCAATAAAATTTTCAATAAGTTCTTTCTTATTCATGTACTAAATATTCCGCTCCTTTCACTTGCTATATCTATAAGATATATAAAGAACATAGCATCAGATAATTTATCTAATTCATCTATACTCATTATTATAGATATAACAGGTACATTATTATATGCTATTTTACATGTTACTTGAAATAGTATCAAGTGTTTAGTTTCATCAATAGTCTTTAAATATATAGAATATGATTCATAAATATTAGATGGGCTATTAATTCCACTTATTATATACATATCTGTATAATCATTATACACAAATGTATTTATAGAATCTAACATTTGAGAGGCTTGTAGTTCATTGAAGCATAATCTCTTTAATTCTGTTCCAACTAAATCTTTAATAACTAAATTACAACGATATCTATATTGTAAATCCATAAATTCACATGTTACTTCTTCTCTAGCGATCTCAAATAGATAATCTTGTATTTTTATAGTTGCCATATTATCTTTACTCACTGTATTATTATAGTACATATTAGATAGTACTAAATATTCATTTGTCATTTATTTATTCCTTCAACAATCTTTGATAAAGATTTACAGTATATACTAAACTCTATACAAACTGGACTTAAGGTATTATTACCTTTTAATCTACATTGATTATATATCAAATTAATGAGTTTCTTGATTGACTTTATACAAAAAGCGTTTTCATTAATCTTTAACTCATTAAATCTTAATTTTCCACACCAAAATTCAATACAATGTAATGTATCTTCTAGCTCTAAATACATTATTGTCTTATCATTCATTAAGATTTCTTCATCTAATTTATTATCATTCTCACTTAATAGATTTAATATAGTTTCTGTATCTACTATATATAATCTCTTTAGGTATATAAGGTCATTATCATTTTCAAATCTTGCTACAAAAGTTATACCAGTATCACTAACTTTATATCCAGTTCTTAATTCTATATCTATACATCTACTGAATAACTGTCCGATTATTAGATTATCTATATTTGATAAACCCATACATAACATATTTGCTGAAAAGTAATTATAAATCTTAGTAGCTTTTATATTAAGTATTCCAATATTTACATTAATCCATATACGTCTAATCATTGATAATACAAGTATACCAATAAGTATATAACATATCTTTTCTATCATCTTTATCTATCCTCCATATACTTTTATATTATATAATTGTATTATTTTTTAATAAAAAATAGAGTTACATAAGTAACTCTATATAGATCTCATCTTAATAAACTTAATAAAATCCGGTACTTCTAATGTACCTGTAGGTTCTACATCAAGTTTATCAAGATGATTTTTTCTCTCATCTGGTTTAGAAAAAGCCAGATAAGCAGAATCATTTCTGTTATATACAACTCCTTCTGATTTAAAAAGATCTGCAGCTTCTTTAATTAATGCTTCAAGATCTTCATTATTCATTTTAACTCCTTTAGATATTAAGGAATCTATATAACATATAGTTTCCTTAATATTATTAGAGTTAAGTTCCTTTACCTTTTGAAATTTAAGCATAAGTTATTCCTCCTTTATAACTTTATAATACTATATTATATTATTATAACTTTTTATTGTATCAACTTCATAATAATTATTAGGAGGTGGTTCTAATGATAGATTCTAATAATATTATAATTCAAAATAATAATAAAGAGAATGTAATAAATATAATAAATCTAAATGAATTTGATGATATACCAGTATATGATCTAAATGATGATAAAGATTTTAATAAATATATTAAAGATGTTGAAAAGACAGTTAGACAAAGTATAGAATATAAAACATTTATAAGATATCTTAAAGAAAACTTTGGTATGAATCAATGTGCATTTCTACAAAATACAGCTCCTGAAGAATATGGTGGACCTACTATAGAGATACATCATACTCCTTATACATTATTTGATATTGTAAATATAGTATTTAGAAAAAGACAGTATAATCAAGAGTCATTATCTATATACATGGTAGCTGAGGAAATTTTAAAGTTGCATTACAATTTCTTAGTTGGATTAGTACCATTATCAGAAACTGTACATCAATTAGTGCATTCAGGTAGATTATTTGTACCACTTAATAAAGTATTAGGTAGATATAAATTATTTACTGATATATATTATCCTTTTATAGAGCCTGAGATGTTAGATACTCTTAAGATGCTTGAAAAAGCAACTGATGAGAATAGTGAAGTTGGAGATACTACTATATTAAATACTAATAAGATAGTTTATAATATATCAGATCAAAGATATCAACTTCCTCAAATAGGTAATATCTCAGATAATATGATACATAGAATACAAACTATAAAAGAGAATAATTATATATTACCAACAGTAAATGATGTAAAAGAATTAGAAGAGCATAATAAAAAGAAACTGTATTGCCCTATAAGAATGATAAATAAAGAGTAGTACTTATAGTACTACTCTTATATTTTTTCAAAATTTAATGGCTTCATTTCTTTTACAAGATTATTATCTTCTTCTTTATTAGTATCTCTAGTACTTGGATATATAACTTGATCATAAGTGATAAATTTATTTGATGTATCATCTTTATCAATCTTTGGAATATTTGGATCATGAATTCCTTCAATATATTTATCAATAGTTTCTTTTAATGCACGACCAGAAAACTCTAATAATTTGTTATTTATACAAGGTTCTCCATATAAAACTGATAATTCATCCATATCATTATATTTTATAATATTAGGACCATGGTCATTAGAAGTTGTATTATAATTATTAATTTGAACATTATTATATTTTATAAATTTGCATAATGTTTTAAAATAACTACCACTTGTAGGATCTTCATTTGGATGCTCATCAAAATATTTTGATAGAAAATAAAATAAATCTTGTGCAGATATTTTATATATATAGTCATCATTATTGCATAGATAATATAAAGTTCCATCCACAACTTCTATAGCAGTTAAATCTGATAATAGAATTATATATTCTTGAATATTATATGATGTTGTAGCAAAATTCATTTTTGCACCTACAAGTATTCTAATGTCTTTAGCATCATCATACTCATAACTTGAATAACTCATAGTTGTTTCAATATAATTAGGTGTAATAATTTCTACATGAAATTCTTTATAGTTTTCTTTAATATAGTTTAGACTAATCATTATAAACTCCAATCTAGTGGTTCATTATTAGTAGTAGTATTATTGTTCCATTGTTGTTTCTTTTTATCATGATCTTGTTGAGATATACTTCCTTTTCTTAACCAATTATAATAGTATATAGGATAATCATAGAATGATATCTTAGGGCTCTTTTTAATTAGAGCTTCTACAAACTTACTATCAGATATAGAATGTATATTAGGAAATCTTGTATCACCTATAAAAGATCTCTTTATACATTTAGACCATACATTAGCATATATCTGTATACCTTCTGCATTAGGATTATATAATTCTGTATTCTTTATGTGGCAGGAATAATATCCTTTTCCTTTCCATATAAATCCAAACTGTATTATATCTACTATAGATGGAACTCTAGTAGTTACATCATTTATAATTTCTAATACATTATCATCTAACCACCAGTCATCATCATCTAAGAATAATACCCATTCACCAGTAGCTAAATCTAATCCTTTAGATCTAGATAATCCATCATTACCAAATTCTTCTATAGATGTAATAGCATTAAATTCTTCTCTAGCAATCTTTTCTGTATTATCTTTGCAAGAATCACAAACTACAATAAGCTCATAATCTTTAAAAGTCTGACAAGTTACTGATCCAAGTACTTTTCTTATTCTATCTTCTGCATTGTAAGCAGGAACTATAATACTAAACTTAGGCATAATATATCTCCATTAATCAAAATATTCATCATTATAGTCATCGTCTCTTTCATCTTCAACACGAGAAAGATTACATAATCTCATTGTACCAATTGCTTTGGTATCATTACTAATTATAATAGAAGTAGTATCATATCTTCTACAATTTTTATTAACTTCATCAGTTTGAATATAATTATATGCTATTGTAGGTTGTACAGGAACAGCATTTGCTTTCTGTACTTCTAAATCAACTGTTGGTGCTTGTGTATGAATTGATTCATGATATTTATAATCTATTTTTGGTACTCTTTTAGATTTCTTAGTTTGTAATTTGTCTACAATCATAATATCTTATCTCCTATTATCAAAAGCAATAAAGGTCCCCTACAATCTTTATTTAATTGTAGGGGCCTTAATTAATATTTACTATTATGGTTCTAGTCCAAAAGCTTTTGCTGGATCAAATTCTGTAGTTTTAATAGTACTATCATGGAAAGCTTTCATTGATACATTCTTAAGAGTAGATGGAATCTGTATACAAGTAAGACCAATATTCTTTGCATTTCTTCTAGTAAATAAATTACCAGCACATGTTTTACAAATTCCATTAGGAGACTTACAGAATATACTAAATCTCATCTTTACTTTCTTTCCTATATAACTATCCATATTATCAGAAGTAAGTTCTACAAGTTTACTTCCTTCTATAATATAATTATACATGTACATATTTATAGTTTTCTTAGTTAATGTAACTTCTATATATCCTTTACTACCACAATCTTCTATAGTTTCATCAAGAGTTATAGATTGAAGAGCTGCACCAAATAATTTCTCCCAATATCCACCTTGTTCTGTTTTCTTTGCTCTAGCATAAGGACCAGCAGCTAATGAATTAGCAACTACTGAATATTCATCAGCTGATATTCCATCACAGAAGTTAGAAGTAACTATATTAAAAGCTTGTTTAGCATTAGGATCTGGATCTCTAACTGCACCTTTCATAATATAGATATTCTTAAAGTTATTACCTATAGATCCACCTGCACCTGATATATAACTATCAATACCTACATTATCTTTTAATACTTCTTTTGTATAAGCTATAAGATCTTTCTCAATCTTTTCTGCAATAGCAAAATCACCTTTATCAAGCTGGTCTTTATATTTAGTTATTAATTCATTCTTCTTAGACTTTATAGTTTCAGAGAATCTTAATACTTCTTCAGAATATGTATATGCTAATATATTCTCAAATGGCATAAGGAATAATGAATAATCTTGAAACTTCTTATAAGTAGCTATATCAATTTTGTCTTCTGCTAAGAAGTAAACTAATTCTTGATTGATATCACTCATCTTTCCTTCATTAATTTCTTCATTTATATATCCACCGAAGAACTTACTGAAATTAAATCCATTAATAAGGAATATATTAAATATCCATATGCCAAAAGTAGTTATAAAAGTATTAGTATTATAAACTAACTTTCCATTCTTATTCTCAAATCCATATCTACCTACAGGTACTGTAAAAGTATCATAAGGATTAACAAGAGATTCACCATCAAATTCTCCAAATACTTCCATCATGAAACTATATGTAATATCTGATTGCTTAAGTATAAGCATATAATTTACTATATTATCTCTACTTAGATTTTCTATATCTATTTCTTTAGGATCTCCAAAAGATCTATTATATTCATAATGTTTACTAGTTCTAACTATCTTATCCATGGTATTCCTCCATATATAGTAATTATATAATTGTGATACTTATATAAAATGAGAGTACTAGATATAATCTAGTACTCTCATTAAGTTATTAGAAGAATAATGAATATTCAAAAGCTAATGCTTTGGTACTATCTACTAACTTCTCAAATGAGAAATTAAGTTTTGTAAAAGGAATAATATCTTGATAGTATTTATATGTATCTTCTCCAGTTATATACCATGCATATAATAATGATAAAGAACTTATTCTAGCTTTATTCCAACCAATTACTTTAAAGTAATCTCTAAAATCTAATCTAGTTATACTAAGATCTAATTGTACATAACAGTCTGCTTCTTGTGTAGTAATTACGTTATACATTGTAGCAGGATTAATTTCTGTACCATCAGTATATCTAAGATAAATTTGTGGTTCATTATTAAATGCTTTGAAATAATATGATATATTTCCCATCACATCAGTTTTTTTACCAAAATAAATATCCCTTTCTGTAGTATCTTCTTCCCCTGCAGGTATATATCTAAAAGGATATAATTTTGTAGGTGGAATTCTATCTACATAACCAGGAGTATATACATCACTATCAATGGTACCACAACCATCATCACCAACACCAAATAAACATATAATAGGCTTATTATCAGGAATGGTTCCAGATGGCACAGTATTATCAAGAGCTAAGTCTGTATTATATGTAGGTACTGGTAACATATTAAAATTAAATAGATTAGTAGCAGTAGCAATAGATCCAGATATAACTACTTTGTTATGAAGTTCTTTAACTTCACCAGTCTCAAGATTCCTCATAACTATTCTAGTACCTTTAATACCAGAACTCATATCTCTATATACTTTATCTTTAATATTAGTTAATGTAGATGAATCTACTATATTCTCTATATCTTTTAAAGCAATTACATTACTCATTATAGAAACCTCCATTAAATTTGATATGTTATTACTCTAGATGTATCTTTATTACCTATATCTTCAATCCATACAATATTAGATATTCCTTTCATGTCAGGACTATTTGACAAAGTAATATCTATACCTCTATTCTTCTTTTCTTGAAGCTCATTTATAAATACCTTTATTCTATTGTGCCCAAGATCATCTAAGAACTGCTGATAAAATGATTCAAATTCTTCTACATTATTAAATTCTTTTAATTTATCAGCATCGCCTTTTAAAGCTTCAAACTCAGTAATAGATAACCATTCTCTCCATTGCTCTTTTAAAGTAGCTTCTCCAGTAGTTACATCTTCTGTATATTCTAAACCTGTTCTAGCTGCTATAGACATTTCTACAGATTCTTGATTATCATATACTCTCTTAAAGAAGTTATTGTTAATAATATAATCTGTTGCAGGAGATCCACCATCATAATCTTTCTTAAATTGCTTAATGAAGTAGTTACTATCTGATACAAAATCTTCATCAAATTCTGATATATCTCCACCATCAATTTCAATAGCATATTGATTATCAATATCAGGAAGTGATTGATCTTTGCCATCTATATCATATTTTCTTACTCCATTATAACCATATGGATGTCCTCCATCAGCCATTTTATATGGAAATTTCATTGCAGGATTAGTTCCATCTATTGTTTTAGTATAATCTTCCTCTACATTTTCAGGTGTTCCACCATCATAGATATAATCATCATTAGGATCAGGTTCAAATCCAGAAAAGATATCTAATATTTCTAATTGAGGTCGTCTACCATCTTCTACATATCGTATTACAGTTCTTATACAGAAATCATGCATCTCTAATAAATCAAACTTAGAATAATATGTAGTTCTATTAGTTATAGAATCAGATATTAACATTCCATTTCCTGTCATACCATCATTAATTAAAAATTGATATCTTATAGTAGGCTCAATGAAATGTGCTTTATATGATTTGAATGTATTTAACATAAGATAAATATATCTAGTAATAGCAGTAAAGTTAGTAGTAGATAAGAAGCTAAAGAAATAGTCTATAGTATCTCTATCCATATAATATTCAAGAGTAGTTACTACATCATTTAATATAGCACTTATATCTTTATTACGAGATTCTTTATCAGTAGCAGATTCTAATTTCTTATATGAACTATATAAGATATAATTTCTATCTAATAAAACTTCATCAAGAAATCGTTTTCCATCAGTAAGTTCATAATTAAATCTCTTTGTAAATAACTCATCAAATATATATTTAGCCATAAGAACTTCAAATTTATCCATAGCTTTATAATTTATAAACTCAATAAGATTATTATAACACTTCATATTAGTATCATATATATCTATTAATTGATCAAATGTAGTTATAGGTTCATTAGGAACTATATAACTATCACAACCAAAATATGCTAAATTAAAAGTTCTTTGAGTACTATTAGAATATGGTCTACTTACAACTTCTTCTATTTCTTCTAGATTTATTTCAGGATTAAATCCAAATACTCTATAATCAGATTTTCTAGTAAAGAATTCTGGATATCTTTCTTTCATCCACCAGTCAGATCTATCAAGATCATAATCAGGATAAGTTTCAGTATATTCTTTCATATCTTCAGGCCTTCTTATAAATTGACTTAAATCTGATTCTAGATTATTAAGTAATTCCATATATAAGAATAGATCAGCTAATTTGAACTGTGCACCTTCATATATTGATCTAACTCCTATTTTAATGTCATCAATATTAATTCTATTATCTATAATCAATCCAAGTAAATATACAAGTTGCTTCTGAAAATCTATATATCTAATATCTGATTTAATAGTTAAGTATTTAGTAGGTTCAATAGTAAAATCTTTCTTAAGTATATCAAGTTTAAATTTCTCATGATCTTCTATACCATCCCAATATTCATCAGGAAGAGTAACTTCATCATAACTATTTCTATAGTTAAGATTCTTTACATAGTTATCATATGTATCACCTAATATAACTTCAATGAATGATAATTCATACATCTTATTTAAATCAGGATCTTCTACATATTGACCATGTTCATCCATCTTTCTCTTTTTATAAAGATAGTATCTATATACATTAGTTTCTCTAAGCTTAAAGATATCTATTATATCTTCAAAGTTTTGTTGAGTAGATTTATATTTAATAAGTTTATTAAGATTCTGTACTATTCTCACTTGATATTTTAATGGAATTTCTTCAAAGAAAGGAATACCATAAGCTTCTAAGAAGAACTGTACTGTTCTAATATCAAATATATCTTTTCTTATAAACCATTCTGCAGTATCAGTAATCATATCTGAGAATGTTTGAGATAATAATATGAATATTAACATATGATCATAATAATTAGAATCATAAGCATATGCATTTTGATATGTTCTTCTAAGATATATTTGTCTATTAATTTCATATACTTCTCTAAATCTTGAAGAAACTAAACTATTTACACTAGGTAAATATAAGATTTCCCATTTAAGAGCTTTACGAGCTTTATATAAGTCTATAGCTTTGTCATCCAAGAATCTAAGATAAGAATAATTAAATGATCTGTATTGTTCTATTAATTCATCTAATCTACCATTTGATCTAAGTGCTGATATTACTATAGAGGGTTGTTCATGAATAGGTAATGAATAATCTACTTCATATTCAAATCCATCAGGCAGATCAGATTCTGTAATATAGATATCATATTTTGTAGTTCCATACTCTGGTAATCCCATCAATGATCTATAATATTTATTCTTTTCTTCGTAATGATCAAGATAATATTGTATACAGAATTCCAATAATTCATCAAGATCTATATTTGCATGGAGTAGAATATCTTCTATAGGAGGATCTATATATAATACTATATACTCCATATCCTGAGGCCATAGTGTAATATCACCAATATATGAATCAAAAGGACCATGATATTTCTTATAAGCTTCCCACATCTCAAATGTAATAGGCATTTTATCGATGGTCATTGTTCTTGTTACACATTTAAAGTATATTTCTTGATTATCTATAGTTTCTTGAGTTTCATAAAGATGAGCTACATATTCATTCTTAACTACAATACTATCAAGAATTAGTTTGCAGTTGTAAACAATCTCATCCATTAATGGATTTGATGTATATGTTTTACCATTAACTATATATGGCACTTATTTCTCACCTCCTTAAGAATATTATATAATGTTCTTTTAAATTACTATGATGTGAGATTCTACACATTTTACTTAGTAATAATAGTATTGGAGGTATATTATGGAAAATCAAATTATTCAATATCATCCTGAATATAATCAATATCCTGATATAATAATAGTTGATGAACATAATCCTACAGTAAGAGCACCAAAAGCTGTATTAGATTTAATGATGAACCAAACTAGAGATACTCTAGCAGATCCAGATACTTTTAAGAGTTTTATAAAATCAGCTGAACGACAATTTAGAGCTTCTAGAGAATATAAAGCTTATAAATCTTACTTAATGGATTCTTTAGGATTAGATAGATGTCAAATATTAGGTAATATAAGTGGAGAAGATGCAGATATAGAATTACATCATAATGTATTAGGTTTATACGATATAGCTACTATGATAACTCTTCATATGGTAAATACAGTAGGAAGTATAAATTCTATGCAATTAATACAGATGCTTATATTAGAGCATTATAAGAATAGAGTTGGTATTACATTCCTTTGTAAAACTGCTCATCAAGTATACACTAATGATCCAAATGGATATATACCACCAGAACAAACATTTGGTAAATGGTGGGAATTATTAGGAGTATATAATTATGGAATAACTTTTGATATAGCATACAAAGTAATAAACTACTTAAAGAAGTTTCAGAATAATATGCCAGTTAGTATTAATCTGGAACAACAAGAAGAAATATTATCATGGGCTAGTTATAATACTTATGGAGAACCAGTATATAACTTACCTGCAATGTATAATAAGATTGATCAAGGAGATATGTATTATGAATACTAATGAACTTATATTAAAACTTGCTATAATAGCACTACTAGCTTTAATAGCTATAGTGATAGTAAGAATATCTATTTTGATTTTAAAAGATTTATCAGAATTAAAATCTATAAAAAATAAAGAACTTGAAAATGATAAACTAAAGTTATACTCTACTATAGATCCTAAAGTAGTTAGAGAAGAACTTAACGATTTAATTAGACAATATGTAGCTAGATATATGACTAAGAATATATTAGTAAATCAAGTTACATTTATAAAGAATGATCAAGTAGATGCAATGGTTAAAGATATAATTAAAGATGTAGTAATAAATATGTCGGACTTATATCTTTCATATTGCAAGTTATTATATAATATATCTAATCAAGAAGATCTTACAGAAGTTATATATTTTTTAACAGTAGATATAGTTCTAGATACAGTAACTAATTTCAATGGCTCAGCTCAAGAATAAAAAATAAAATGGTAGTAGAGTATAGATCTCTACTACCATTATTTATGTTGTAATTTTCCTATAAGTATTTTCCAAAGTTCTCTTATTATATTACCATTATAAGATATATCAACTATATTTACATCATTGATATCATATAGATAATATCCAGAATTAATAATCTTATACATAGATCGTGGAGACAACTCTCTATAGAAGTTTATATCTAATTTACGATTAATATAATCATTATAGAAATCTTCTATAAGATGTATAGCATCATTTACTCCAGCTCTTTCATAAGTTAATAATACAGAACCTAAAAAGCTAAGCATATATGGTTGATGAAGTTTTATATTATTCTCATTACTTATACCTTTAACTTCTAGATTGAGTCCATTCTGATCATGCCAGAAAAATAAACATAATGTATTAGATAATTTAATTACAGATTCTGCTACCATCTTTAATCTAAATTCTACAAAATCACTCATCTTAGTATGATCTAAGTTAACTAATCTATTTACATATACAGCATCGTTAGCTATTCTTATAACTTCATTTGGTTGTATATTATTTAGATCGAATAACTTTATCTTAGCAGCTTTTATACCTTCATATATAGTTCTATAAGTTATAGATCCTTCAAGAGCAGATTTAGATTTAGAATTTTCCATTTCTTGTCTCTCTTGCATTCCTATATATTCTTCTCTATACTGTTTATCAGATATTAATAGATAATTGTAAAACTCATCAGTTATCATATTTGCTTCTCTAAGCATAGATATATTAGCTGCTCTTATATCATACTCCATTATTCTTCCAGATATGAATCTTGCAGGATAAAAATAATTAGTTTTTGAAGCTAATTGTATTTGCTCTTCATTTAGCATATCATTCCTCCTTTAGTAAATTAGGATTCATTCTAGCTAATAAGATACTAAATCTATCTTTATCAATATCAAGATTCATTAATCCAAATGGTTCAAATCTAGAACTTATATTATTTTGAGCATATACATATGATTCAAAAGAATCTATCATACATCCATTATAGCCATATCTCTGCTGGATTAATTTTAATAAAGATTCTATTATATTCTCGGACCAATCTCCATTATCCATAACTAAGAATACATCTTTACCTATGTATAAGTCATAAACTATTTTAAAGAACTCAAAGAATACTTGATCATTATTTAAGATCCATGTAGCATAAAACATATCAAAGTCTCTGCTACCATCTTTATAGAATCTCAAATCACAAGGAGGCATTAAATTTAGTCTTCTTAAACTATCATTATAAGAAGTTATATTATATATACTTGTATCTGTATTCAGTATTGGTATTACATTTGTATATCCATAATATAACATATCTAATACCTCCTTATTCCATATAAATCATTGTTTTTATAGGAATCCTTATATTTGGATTCTTATGTAGTTTCTTATGAAGATCTATTATAATAACCATTTTCTCTTCCATAGTTTTTGCATATGGCCTTATATCATTTATTAACATATTCATTATCTTAGGATTAGATCTTAGATTTGCATCTATAGGATAGTTAATAAGATATTCATATGGTCCTATAACTCTTGCTTCATAAATCAAGTTTAGCCATATAGGAGTAGAACTTGTATCATACCAACATAATACTTTAGGATATATACCTGCTTTCTCATGAAATTCTAATATCCCCATTTGAATTCCATATAATTGAAATAGATATAAACATAATCTATCTCTAGTAAATGTATATCCTAACTCTGGCATAAATAATAATAAGTTCTTGCCTCTATATAGTGCAGCTATTAATGCAGCTATAAACTGTTGCTGATATGTACTTAATAAGTGTGCTTTATAAAGCATCTCATAATTATACTCATCTCCATCAGATTCTGCAATTTTAGCTGATATTGGTGGCAGTAAACAACTGCCACCAATAATATTATTATCATCTTCTAACAATAACCCATCTTCATCTAGATTTATAATTTTATTATTACCATCTAGAGGAAAGTTATAAACTACATCTATATCTGATGTAATATTAATGGTTCCTTTTAGAATGACTTCATTCATAATTATTCCTCTGCTTTATTAGGATCAGGCTCGAATTCCACTTTAACTTTTTTATTTTCAGACTCTTCTTCAACTTTATTATTTATAGCATTATCTAAAGTCTCAATATACTGTTTGCTAACAATCACAGTTTCAGAAGTGTCCATTCCATCTATTCTGTCAACAACCAAAAGATGATTATCACCTACTGTAAGTAGTGATCCGTTACCATCTTCGATAACAAGAACATTCTTTGAAGAACTACTAGGAAACTTAGTTGATATATCAATAAACTTTCCTTTAAATGTAGCTATTCCTGTTAAGGCTTCTTCACCATCATCTTCTGATTCATTGTTTTCATATTCTTCATAACATTCAAATTCTTCAGAATTATCATTAGAATCATATTCTGCTTCTTCATAAGCAAGATATTCATCTTCATCATTACTGTCTAAAGAATCTATTTCTTTTGCTTCAGGAACTGATTCATCTGAAGTATCAGGTTCATCATAATTTCCTGTATCTATATCTCTTAATGCTACTACTTCAAAAATAACTTCTCTTTCTTCGCCCTTAATAGCATAAACATCTGCAGTTGCTACAAGCTTATCATCTTCCTGCTCAGCCTTTAAATCAAACTGCTGATGTTTATCATCTACTACAGTATTTAATAACTTCTTCTCAAAGTCATTATTCCAATCTTTAAGAGATCTTAAAGTATCAATTATATATGCTACATGATTAACTGCTTTATCAATATAAGCTTCATCTACTTTATTGCTAAGTGATGCATCTGATATATTTTTAGCAGCTTCATACATACTATTTCTTAATATCTCTTCAGGAGATTTCTTTCTGGAGTCTCCAGATCCTGTTACAGTAATAGGACTTCTTAAATTTGTTGTATTGTTCTTTTCAGGAACTTCTTCTTTAACTACTACTTCTGGTGCTACTTCTTTCTTAACTTCTTCAACAGGAGTATCAATTACTTCTTTTGTTTCTTCAGCAGTAATAATATCATCTTTCTTAACTTCTATTGTATTAACTTCTCTCTCAGGCTCAGGCTTCTTCATTGAATCTTTGAGAGATACGTGAAGTTCTTTCTTAGTTCCCTGAGCTTCTACCCAGATAGACTTATCCTTAACTTCATTTATATTCTTATTATCTATAGTTGTTGTTACGTTGTAATTCCCTTTTGAACCACCAGATATAGTTACCTTCATTTTATGTTCTCCTTTATTGCTATTTCTAGTAATTATCATCTTATTAGATATTTTAAGTTCAAGTTCATGTGCTCTATATATTCTTCCACATCTCTTACATACCAAATTATTATAACCATCATCATAGTCAATAACTCCTAAACATTTCTTAGATTCTGCTGTAGGATCATCACTATAACAAAAGAGTTTATTTCCATCTAATCTATAGAGATAGCTGTAGTCCAAGACACATGGGCCCCATCCTCTACGAATTCCATAATTCATAAAGTATCTAGTACCTATATCATCCATTATATATTCACCTATAATATATTCTGTTATTAATGTAAATATATCTTCAGCAACAGATAGAAATTCTTCTCTACTAGTTATTGGATTTAGTCTTTCTTGAAAAGACAATACTCCATTTGGTGTTACTTCGAAAGTTTTAGCACAGAATGGCTTAAGATATTCTTGATTTATGAATTCTCTAGGATTATCTTTTATACCTACATCATCATAAGCTATCTTCGCTACGAAGGCATCATTTTCAATACATGCATAAACTAATCTATTAGTTCCAGCACCTATTTTTCTAAATCCTCTAGATTTCATAATGTTGTCAATCTCTTGATATTTCACTTGAGGCTTCGCTGCATATCTAAGAGATGTGGCTATTTGATACAATCTATTTATATCGATGTCATTAAAATAATAGTGTATAGGTGGAGCAACTAACTTATTATAGTTAAATTGATCGATAGTCACATCCTTAGACTTTACCAAGTTTAAGATGTAATTCTTGTCTATCAATATTATCCACCTCCTGGTTGTAAATTATAGGAACTTTTGTTCCCATATATACTTCCTGGAATACTATCTATAAATCTATTAAATTCTTCTCGCTTTTTATCATATGCAGATTCATGACTATTTACTATATAATTACTTCCTGCTTTAGATCCAAAAGATACTGGTAAACTTAATGTTACATTTAAGTTTCCATCTTTATCTATAGATTCTGTTGTATCTACATGAGACATCTTTCTAGGATTTCCAGTATAGATATTCATTGTTCCTGGAGCAGGTATACTTCCTCCTATATTCATTGGAGTATTGTAACTATATTCTTCAATATTACTGAATCTATTATCTAATCTATTCTTTCTTTCTGCTATAGATTTCTGAATGAAATATTTATATCCATCAGAATTATATGAACCCATCAAGTTTCTTCTACGATGCTGTTCTTCTTCCATCTCATACATAGCCCAAAGTTCACCAGCATGATCAAATGCTTCTTTCATATTACTATTTGGATCTATGATAGAATTATGTTGAGCAGTTACTTGAGTATGGAAATTCTGATAATACATAGAATTATCAAAAGGAACACAATTAGCAAATCTATTCTGTACACATAGCTGATTATAAGTAGTTTGTGATACAGGATTTTCTATTGTTCTTCCTCTATAGATATCTTCTAGTTTATTCTCATCATAGTTTCCTTTTCCATAAGTAAGATTAAATGCTAACTTACCAAGATTCATATTGAATTGAATTCTATTCTCTCTAGCTTCTTGCTGCATAGATTGAATAATGTTATTAGCTTCTTGTCTTACTGGATTACTATAGAAACCATACATAAGATTTCCATAATAATTATAACCAAAATTGTTATAATTATACTTATCTCTATTTTCAACTAATTGTTCTTGTTCTTTCATCCAAAACTGATTACTCAATTCAGATAATTTTGTATCATAATCTTTTGGAGGAAGGAACTCTCCTCTATAATTAAGAGGTGGAATCTGAACATACTGTGGTTGTTGTTGCATTTGTTGCTGTTGTTGAATATAAGCAAATGCAGGATTATATCCATATCCTTGATATACAGGTTGAGATCCATATTGATTTCCCATCATATATGGATTAGATCCTATACCGCTATTCATATAATATGGATTAAATCCATATCCATTCATAGCTTGTCCTATATATCCCATAGGTTGAAATCCACCATAAAATCCATTAGGATTCTGACTAGTAGAATATCCTTGCCAACCTGGTAAACTCACAGTATTTAATCTTGTAGATGGATCATAACTATACTTTCCAAAAGATGCATTCTCTATAGCTTCTTGCTCGGAAATTGCAGGAGATGTAGCTTGAACTACATCTCCTGCTAAAGTTTTAATTTGCTCCATTAGAGATTTTCTCCATTAATCATTTATATTCATCTATGCCTCAATTTTATATTATATAATTATATAATATTTTACATTAATAATTTTTAATCGAAAGGAAATGGTTGATCATATACTTCTACTTCTTGAATATTATCTTGAGACTTAGGAACATTGATTGCATTTTCATTATCATATTTCTTAATATAATAATCATCGCTTAAAGTTCCAAATATATAATAATATGAAAAATAAGCTATATTTCTTATAAGATTATCTACCATAGGATGTACTACTACTGTCATAAACTTATTAAGCATTGAAACCAAAGTAGTATTTAATCTATAGTATACTTCATATTTTATATCAGGTATAGATTTTAGATCAAGTTTAAAATATTCTATTCCTGCATCTATAATATACTTTAAATTAGGAGATACTCTTAAACCTAATAATATTTCTGATATTGCTTTATCACAACCTATGCATAATTTAGTAAATATAAGTTGATCAAACTGAGATATTATGATATTATTGTACTCAGTAAGTGCATCAAATGTTTCTTCTAATGGTGCTGTATTATTCATGCTAAATGCACTACGAAAACTATTATTATTTCTATTATATATAAAATTTACTATGAAGTCTTTTATACTATAAGAATCTTTAGATATTAGCTCATCATATACAAGTTGTTTAATTCTTGTATTATTTACCATACTTCTAAATTTATCACCTGTATTATCAATCATAGCACAAAATCCAATTATAGTATTTTGTATTGTATAATTAACAAATTCTTCTATAGCAATACTTTCCTGATTAAATGATAAACGAGAAGAAGATGGACCAATTTGATCAATAAATTTTTTATCTTCAGTGGATCTTGCTACAACATTATTTAAATTAATTCTAGCACTAGAGCTGATAGGAGCTGTATGTAGCATATTTACTTCACCATTTTTAATATTATTTATAATAGAATTATCTGCTGGAGCTTTTCTCATATATAATATAGGTTGAACCATTTGATTAATATCTTTTTCTACAGCTTCTACAAATTTATCTGTAGTCATTTCTTTAAGATTATTCTCTTTATTATTATCTTTAATCAACTTTTCTAAATCTTTATCACTAATTTCGTATACCATGATTATTTATCCTTTCAAGCTATTAATCATTTTCTCTAATGCTTTAGATATAGCATTATTAATAATACTTTCTAATCCTTCATTCAAGGATACTTCTTTCTCTTGTTTTATCTCTAAAGGAATAGGCTTTGCTTCTTCTTTTATTGTATCAGTATTATTAGGTTTTACATATATTAAATCATGCTCTAGATTAGCTAACTCTATTTTTCTAACAGAATTTTTATTAATTTCTTCTTGAGCTTTCTTTTTAGCTTCATATATTTCCATCTCTTTATTTACTATATGAGATCTATCTTCCTCAACTTCTTCATTCTTTTTATCTGATCTTAACTGATTTAATTTAGCAGTATCAACCATAAGAGATGCATTTAAACAATCTTCACCAGTGCATTTACATATGTTATTAACCTTATCATGTCTAGTACATGTACTACATTCAGTACTATACTGATTTGCATTTGCTGACTTAGTAATATCTATATACTGACCATCCTGATCAAAATGAATATAGAAATTAGTCATATTAGACATCTTTACTATAGCCTTCTTATTTTTACATAGCTGAAGAATGTTTATAAGCTCTTCAATAGTAATACTTCTGCAAGTATGTTTTAAATAGCCACAAAGCATAAATTAATACATCTCCTTTTGATAATATTCTTTTGGTGTTCCTATTGGCATAAAATGAATAGGGCAAGTATAATATACTCTATTCCTTCTATCTCTATATGCCATTTCTTTTAAAGTATTTCTTGTAAAGTTATCTACATATTCATTATATTTAGATATGTACACGATATAACTTTCTGTTGGTATTAAAGTATCATTATTGTTAGATACATATTTATTACAAAATCTATTAGTATATTTAAGATTATCATATACATGACCAGGTTGATATAATAATGAGAAGTTTATATTAATATCATTACATAACTCAATATATCCATAAATACATTCATTTATAATAGCCTGATTAACTATAAAGCTTTTAGTCTTATCATTGTATAATTGATAATCGATTATACTATTTGATTTATCATATATAGGTTTAGCAGAATACTTTTGATAAGACTTAATACAATTTATATTTATAAGTGAATCTGAGAATATATTTATATTCTTAAACTTATATCTATATCCTAATGCAAAATATAAAGCTAATCTTAATCCAAAAGCTTCACATTCATTATTAGTTGTATTTTCTCTAGTGTAAAAAGCCTGATCTATTATAGTGTCTTTATATACTACAACTGCTCCATAACAACCTCTTCTATTCTGAGGGTCCATAGATGCATCAGAGAATATATTTAATGTTTCATTATTGTATATATCTTCAAATTCAATATAATCCTTACTTTTTCTCATAAAATACTATCCTTTCTAGTATTATTTTATTATATAAATGTGATAATACTAGTAAAATAGTACAAAATCATTATAATTACGAATAATTAAGAAAAAATAAGTATAAATTATATACAAAGATACAAGACATAAGAACTAGTTCTTATGTCTTGTATTAAGCTTATCTATTACTTAACATCTATAAATCCACCTGTAGTACAAGTGAATATAGTATTCTGATTACCATCAGATAATTTATAAGCTATTGCTTTGTACTGCATATCTTTGTATTGATTCTGGAGTCTCATAAAGACTTCAAGAATCTTTGAATACTCATCACAGACGATTATCTGCTTTACAGAAGCAGATTGATAGTTCATATGAAGAGTATATAAGATTTGCTTCTCTCTGATATCTTCGAAGCTAGTCTTATACAACAGCCTTGCAGTTTCGGTTACACCTGCAGATATTCTCTGCAAGTTATTGTTAGATTCACAGAAAGTATCTAACACTTTCTGCTCTATACCACCGGGAAGAATGTATGTTAAATTGCATTTATTTAACATTGCATTCTTCATTAAGAATGATGCTACAATTTGATCGTGCATCGTGCTTTTCATGTAAATTTTTAATATATTTACATTATTCTTTACGATATACTTCTCAAAGAAGTCTTTAACAACCTTATCAAAGTCATAATCAGACTTTAACTTTGATAAATCATTAAATATAGTAGTAGTAATACCACCATTCTTAATAGTGCTATCAAGCCTGGTAGTAAAGCACTTAATAGCTACGAAATTGCTAAGAGGAATTAATTCTTCTCTAGCTACATCATTGATTACCACATCTGTAGTAGTATCTTTCTCAACCTTTACAGAAGCAGCAGAAGTAGTAGGTTCAGAAGATTTATTAGAAGTATTAGAAACTTTTTCAGAAATATCAGTAAGAGTTTCTGCAGCTATCTCTTTAGTCATTCTGTAATATACACTAGCTGATACTTCGTAAAGAGTCATAATGTCATCTCTGGTATATTTACCGGATTTGATATCTTCTTTCATTGACTGCTTTTTCTCTTTATCGAGAAAGTTTCTTTTCCTCTTTACATCACCCTTAGGATTATTTTCGATGATAGGCGTTGCATCTTCTTCCTTATCATCAAGCCCATTCATTCCCATCTCCGAAGCGATCTTTTTAATGACTGTATCAAATGTTACATATTTTGCTGCTAACTGTTGAAATGATGCAGCTCCTTTTGTGATATCTTTCTGAATATCACTAATCTCTTTTGAGCTTAATTGCTCATACTTCCTTAAATATCTTGCCATTGTTATCCTCCTTTAAAGATAAAATAAAATTGTGTTGAGAATTTCACTCACTATGATAATTTATACATATATAATATATTATCTTATAAAGAGAATATCACATAAATGAACAAGCTATAAAAGTAAGTATTATTTGTAGCATATGACATATCTGATCAACTAATAAATTTATAGTAAGCTTGTTGCATTTTTGGTCATCTACAAAAGCATGTACCATCATATTTATAAATACAATAGCACCAAATATAAATCCTTTATTAATATGATCTAATGCTAAATAAATCGGGAAGAATGTTATAAATGACCATATAAAAGCATGAGTAAATAATACTACAAGATAGTCATATTTATAGTTCTTATTCTTAGCTATATATTCTTCCCAATTCTTCTTTTGCTTATATGTAGCTAGAAAATCATTTTGTAATATAAAGTCTGATATTACATGACAGCATAACATAGCAAGGAAAGTAAACAAACTAAATTCAAATATCATATTACTTTCCTCCTTATACAATGTCTATCTGACATACTTTCATTGCTTCTATTGCATTCTTATGATTCTCAGGTGTAGTGCCTGCACAAAGATCTTCATGTACTCTTATTGTAATATTAGGTAAGAATGTTTTTATAGCAAATGTATTAACTATAACACAAATATCTGTACATAATCCTACAATATCAACTTCTGTTATAGAAGTATTAAGTCTTATCCATTCAACAAGTTGAGAAGAGCCAAATCCTGATTTTGAAAATACCATTTGTGATTTACGTTCTATATATGACAATTCATCACAGATTTCCCAACCTTCACTATTAATAATACAATGAGGTATAGGAAGTTTAGATCCTTCTAGAGTACTAAGATAATCATCAAAATGAGTATCTTGTGTCATTACAATATAACCATCATAATTCTCTGCATATTTTACAACTTTAGGTACTATTTCTTCTGCTTCTTTTGTACCAAGTGCACCATCAATAAAATCATTTTGCATATCAATTATTACAAGTAACTTATTACCTTTATTCATTTTACTATCCTTTCTTATCTCCATTTATAGCCACTATATTTTTCCCAATCAATTTCACCTAATTGAAAGCCACTATAATTATTTGATTTTAACCAAGGTCTAAATAACCTTTCAGCTAAGAATCCTAAGGCTCTTCCATTATATCCTTGATAATATGGATCATTAAAATCTATTTTAGATTCTACTTCAGATAATATTGTAAATAGAAAGTTACAATAATTATTAAAGTATTCTCTTTTTGTTATAAATAGATTACATAAGCACATAGCACCAGTATTCATAATATAATATTTCATACCATCATATATATCAGGAAATTTATCCTTTATTGCTAATAGTGCATTATCCATATCTTTATAATTATGAGCACTCTTATAATTATCATATATTGTTTCTTCTACATTTTCTGTATCATTAATAAAAGTAGAACTACCATCAACTAAAAAGTCATATTCATCAAGAAGTCTTATTATAGTATCTTTTGTAAGTAATTCATTAGATTTTTCGCTAGTAGGCTCTTTGAAATATCTTCTATAATGATTTAATCCTATTATATCACTAGAAGTATCATTTTTCCAAGCCCAATATATTGCAGTTAATTCACAATAATTATGATTCTTAGAAGATATATTATCACCTGTATTATCTCCTAATTCAGGTAAATATCCTATTGAATCATCTTCACTATAAATATCTTTACCGCAATGTATTGGTTTATATATTGGAAAATCTTTTAATTTAAGTAAATGATTGTCTCTTTTATGAGTTGCAACATATATACTTATATTCATATTATTACCTTTATATTATTCATCAGCTATAGGAAGATCTATAAGTATATTATCACTATTACCTAACATTGTTACAGGAAGTATTCCATTCCATTTTTGATAATAGTAATATTTTTCAAGACCAGGATAATCACTCATTTGCTTTCCTATATTACTTAAGATTGCAGCTTCCTTCTTACCTGCATATTCTGCAGCATCAGCACCAATCTGTTGAACTTCTGCATCAGCTTTAGCTGCTAATATAGCTGCATCTGCATCAGCTTGTGCTTTAATAACTTGTCTTTCAGCTTCTGCTTGAGCTTCAAGATTCTTCTGTGCTTGTTCTGTCTGAGCTTTAAGTTTATTCTGTTCAGCTACCTGCTTAGCTTCTACTGCATTAGTAAATGCATCTGTAAAGTCTATATTAGCTATAGAAGTGGCTACAACTTCAATATGATATGGAGCTAAAGCAGATTTTAATAATACTTCTATCTGGCTTGATAAATCATTTCTCATACTAATGAGAGTTTCTGCAGTATACTTAGCTGTAATACTTTTTACACATTCTTGAATCTTTGGCTCCATTACAGTATGAAGATAATCCATGCCTATTGTTTTATAAATATCCTGTGCATTCTCTTTTGATATCTGATAGTTTACAGAATATGTCATATTAACTTCCTGTATATCAGAAGAGAAACAACTTAACTCACTTGTAGCTATTTGAGTTCTATTATCCATTTTTATAATATTCTTCCAGAATGCTACAAAATGAATACCTGAGTCTAAAGTTTGATTCTCTACATGTCCAAATGCTGTTACAATTCCAGTATGTCCTGTTGGAACTAAACTTATAGATGAAATTACAATTCCAGCTATAACAATTAAGATACTTGTAGGTATAATAGCGCTAAATCTAATTTCATTATAACGCATAATTCCAGCTACAACAATAGCTATTATAATAGATAAAACAAATATTGCTATTCCCATATCAATTCTCCTTTTTAAGTATTCTTATATTTATACCTGCATTATTAAGCATAATTTCAGCAATGTCAAAGATATCTCTATCTTGTCTATCTAAGTAAACAATTTCTTTGATTCCTGACTGAATAATAGCTTTTGCACATTCATTACAAGGGAATAATGTACAATATAATGTACAACCATCTACAGATTGTCTTGCATTAAGTATAGCATTTAATTCTGCATGAACTACATAAGTATACTTACTATTCACAATTTCATCTGCAGGTGTCCAAGGATAAATATTATCATTAGATTCTGATATTTTCTTAGATACATATGGCATACCATTATAACCAGTAGATATAATTCTATTATTCTTTACAAGAACTGCACCTACTTGTGTTCTTGGATCTTTAGATCTTTTTGCTGCTAATTGAGCTACACCCATAAACATTTCATCCCAAGATATATAATCTATTCTCTTTTTAGGTTGATAAATAGATTCTTCTCCGGTTGTCTGTTTATCTTCTTCTATTGTATCATTTACTATTTCTTTGAGTTCACATGCTTCACAAACTTCTTCTACTTCTTCAGTATTATTATCATCTTCAGGCTTCTTTTCATCAGTATATTCATTATTAGCCTTCTTATTAATAAAATCAAAAGTATCCTTATCAGGATTTTCTTTACTAAATGATTCATTAGACTCTTTAACTTCTGAATCTAATTCTTTGATCTTATTATTAAATTGAGATGATACTAATACATTACCTGTAATATTATCAATAATAGAACCATCAGAATATACTGTTCTATTGAATTCCTCATCGATATATATAGGTACTCTCTTATCAGGTGAATCAAACTTAATCTCTCTTTCTTTCTTATCAATAATCTTAAATGAATTTATATTAGCTACAGACTTAGAAAGTGCATAGTTAGTACAATCATCATTATCAAATCCTTTGATATGATCAAGAGCAGTTTTAATCCATTCTGATAATGAATAAGGAATAATTTTTCCAAATTCATCTTTCTTTTCACTGTAATCTATCTTATTATCATACATAGAAAAGTATATATTCTGTTCATCTTTTGGAAGCAAAAGAAATCTATCAATACAATCTCTCACATCACTAGGTATAGGGTCTTCCTCATTAATTAATCCTAAAAATCCATCATAAGCCATAATAATCTATCTCTCCTTTATTTAAAATCCTTGTTCTTCATGCTCTAAATTATCAGCTAAGCTACTTGTTATAGATGTAAAATCTTCAAATTTAATATTAGATCTGGCTGAAACATCTATTTCAATTGGCTCATTATCTATTGTTGGTTTTAAATCTTCAGTTAAAAGTTCTAAAGCTTCAAAATCAATATAACTATTATCTATTAATCGATATCTATCAAACTTTACAAATGATAAAGACCCAAATGTTTCTTTAAATTCTTTGTAAGTATAATTAATTTTCTTATCAAAATAGATATCAATTATATAATCTGTACCATTAAATTTACCATCAAGATCTCTTTTTTCAATATCTATAGTTTTATATCTAAAATTAACTCTATCAAATAACTTTATTCTTGATAAAGTCGAAAATACAATAGCAGGTATTGTCATAAAATTATAATTATTTATAGATATTTTTGTTTTGATACCTATAATTCTCTGATCATCATTAATAGGTTCTTCATTTATTTTATATAGACTAGATGAAAAGTCTTCTACTAAATCTTTTCCTTCTTTATCATATGAATATATAAATCTAGTTTTATGAGTTATAAAATCAATACAAATATGATCTGAAACTACATTTATATTTTTTTCTAATATAGATGATATTTCATTATCTATTATATCAACAGTATTATTTGACATACTAATATAATTAATACTCTTGACAGTAAATTTATTCTTAAAGAAATATTTATGTATAAATTTCTTTTCTTTTAATAATGGTGTAATAAATCTTAAAGGTATAACCCATCTTTTTTCATCATTAACATTTATACATTCTATTTTATCAATATTAATAGAATTAATATCAACTGGTACTTTAATGTAAGATACATCTGGCAAAGGAGAATATGAATATATACCATGGTATCTAATACATGTATCTAATATAGCTTTAGCTAAATTAGTTTTATTTTTATATTCTAAGTATGGACTATATTTTACTTTTGCCATCAATATAACACCAGCAACATATCTAGTGTCATTTTTAATTTTAACTTTCTTTTTATCAAAACTTTTATCTTCTAATTGTAGATTCTTTTCTTCTTTATTTACAGGAATGTCATTGATTTCTTTAGATTTATTATCATACCATTTCAATAGTTTTATAATACCATATCCAGGACTAGCTAATAAACATAATGGAATTAGAATAGGTGATAACAATCCACCTAATATGCCTAATTTAAGAGATTTATCAGTAAATAATTTCTTTCTGTTAAATAACTCTATTAATCCCATAGAAGTTCCAGTTGCTATTACTAGATATGATAAACATAAAGTAAATATAAGCATTAGTTCTCCTTTTAGAATTTAAAAGTAATACTAATATCAAATATTATCAACTTTAGAATTATATAAAGTATTTGCTAAAGCTCCATAATCTTTTTCAAGAATGGAAACTTTTTCTTCTAACTGTCTAACAGTAAGATTTAAATCAGAAATGACAGTTACAAAGTTAACTATAATATCTGAAAATGCTTTACGATATTCATCATGAATTTTTAAATAATCTTCATGAGCTTTATTGTCAATATATGAAGCTTCTCCTATTCTACCAGATATAAGGTTAATAAGATTGGTCATATACTCATCTCTTTGATGTGCATCATTAATTACATATTCTTCAGTCATATTTATTACCTCACTTTTCCAGGCATTCTTTATTTATGATATCCATTACATCACAATTCAATGCTTGAGATAATTTATATACTGTAGTTATACTTGCATTAGACAGTTTTTCTGGTTGTTGTTCATAAGCAGATAATGATTTGATATTAACACCTGATAATCCAGCTAACTCATCTTGTGTTAGTTTTCTCATCATTCTTACTTTTTTAAGATTAGAGTTTATCTTTGCTAATTTAGGATCTTCCCAAAGTATCATAATATATATCTCCATTCTATTAGATTTTATCTATTAATTTAATGTAATAATAATGGTAATTTACAACTAAATTAATACTAATAGAATAGTAATATTTAATATCATCTATAATAATCAAATAAAAGTTGTTTATATTTAGTATAAATAGCAAGAGCATGAGAAGCTGGAGTAGCTTTGTCATTAATGAATATATTAATATCTCTGTGCTTATTTTTAAATATAAGCCTTAAATAATTCATTAGTTCTTTATTTCTTCTAAATTTAGAATTTATAGATATCACAAGTCTATCAATATCATCTTTTACAAATGTAGCTATAATATATCCAAGTTCAAACATAGATAAAGATTGAGATGATGTTTCAGAAAGATATATTGCTTTTATATCAGAATTTATAAGCTTATCATAATCCCAAGTTATTTGATCAATTAATTCGTTAGTTTCATCATTAGCTCTAATATGAGATTCATCAATAACTTCAGGATTATAAACTATAAGATCTCTTTGAAATGAATCTTGATTATCAAGATAACAAGTTTGATAAAGTTGATCAATAACTTGATTTCTCCAATCATCATCTTCATTAATACCACCAAGTAGCATTACAGTTATAGGATGC
>Ga0247611_10001258_pt1 | contig 46022 bp, 33 predicted proteins | sample 177DNAGHGhighgp2_FD_192422 | JGI IMG/M metagenome (GOLD analysis project Ga0247611, IMG submission 192422) | Sheep rumen microbial communities from Palmerston North, Manawatu-Wanganui, New Zealand - 1770 DNA GHGhigh gp2 | ecosystem: Host-associated > Mammals > Digestive system > Stomach > Rumen... | reverse complement strand
CGTTACGCACCCGTGCGCCGGTCGCCATCAAAGTCAGCAAGCTGACTTCATGCTGCCCCTCGACTTGCATGTGTTAAGCCTGTAGCTAGCGTTCATCCTGAGCCAGGATCAAACTCTCCATTGTATAGTTTCTTGTTTGTCTCTTAGCCAGGACGTACGTATCTCGTCTGTCTATTGAGCATTACCTTGGAAAAAGGAATCTATAGAGTCTCATTTTCAAAACCCTCGCACACGCATATATATATATTATATAAGGTGTGCCGCTTCTTTCTTGTACTACTCTCTGTCTTATGTAATGATTTCAAAGAACTCTTTATCTTACGCCAAGAGGACCTCTCCTCGTTAGCGGGTGCAAAAGTACTGCTTTCTGATGAAACAGCAAAATAATTTCAAGAAAAAGTTTTGTTTTATCTATTCTTTTTCTTGTTTCTTTACATTCGCCTACTTTATTACCATCTTACGAACGTTATTTCCGTTCTTCACGATGACAACACCCTTCACAGGAGCAGCCAGTCTTACACCGTCCAATGAATAATATTCATTCTGTCCGTTGCAGCTGTCCGACTCTGAGTTGATGTTCAGAATCTGAATGCCAGAAGGTGTAAGGAACTCCTCGATTGCCTTCTCCAAAGCTGTCTTCTGCTGGTTAATCCTTGACAGGTTCAAGTCGCGGCTACTGAAGAATGTTTCTGCCGTGTCAATTGCCTGCAGGAATGTTTCCAGAGCCGTTGCAGAAGCCCCGTCACGGTTTTCCTCCAGCACGTCAAAGGCATGGTCAATGGTTTCAGCCAGCTCCGGCATACGAGCCAATGACGCCTGCTCGGTAGTGGAGAAAGCCTTCAGGTCATTAGAAGAGTCAGACAGGAGGAGAACCGTAAACGGATCAATCCTATCAATATAAGTAAGTGAAGGAGTTACGAAATAGGGCAGATTAGAATTCACTTTGAGCACCTTGAACATTTCTGGCACTTCAGTATAAAGCGTTGAAGAAGCAAGTTTCAGTTCTTCATCAGCCATTGACACCTCCGTTCCGATTGTCACGTTTTCTGCCGTGATGGCATTATGTGACTTGCAGTCAGTCATCAGCATGACAGGAGTCATGGCCTCCACCTCCGGAGCATGCTCCATCAAGGCCTGTGTGTTGGTGACCCTCTTCAATTTGCTGACGAGCAGTCCCTTCGGCATCGTGGCAGCAAACGGCACCAGGATCGTCTTCCACTCTCCAGGAAGAATATCGCCGAGGAGCAGCGTTGCCTTGGCTGCTGTGAAAGGCTTGTTCGCCTTAAACTCATAGTCGGGATTGATAACCAGACTATCACACACATCGTTGACAATCACATTGGGCATACCCTCCACTTTCTCGCGGAGGTAGTAGAGAGCATTCTTATTGGGAAGAGTTGGCAGCACCATCACATCCTCCGCCTCCGTCAGGTCGATAGAGCAGATGTCCGCCCCGTAGTTCTTCTCATCAAACAAAGCCTGATTCCAGTTGCCAGTTATCTTCACATGCCTTTCTTCCTCCACGAAAGCCATATTGGCCTCCTTCACGATGAAGTAAACATAATCCTCATCTGTTCCGCTCATGGCGATGGTAGAGCTCCTTCCTGCCTTTGCCGTAGCAAGGATTGTGGCACGGTAATAAGTACCCTGCTGTAGGTTCGGCACCGTAAACACCATATTCTTGGTATCGTTCACCTGGAAGAGCGTGTCACCGTGTGTTACCGTCTTCACACCCTTCCATTCTGACGCCTCTGTGTCGAAGCGTTCTATTTTGCATGTCACACTCGGCTGACAGATGGTTCCGTTCTCTCCGTTCGTCAGATTGGCAGCTACATAGGCTGTCAGATTCGTAACAACCTCGTAGTCATGACCATCGTAGGTCCTCTTCTCACCGTTTCCGTCAACCGACATACTGTTCAGGCGGAAATCAGCCTCTGTCTGCTTAACCGGCACGGCAATGGTATCAAGCAGATTGTCGTTGGCATCACAGAGATAGATATAGGTCAGTCGGGTTGACGTCGGCTTATAGTCGAAGCTGAACACCTTCTCCTCCCCTCTTGCCACATAGTCCGTGGCCTGATAGGTCACCGTCGTGGGCTTTGTCTTCGTTGTGCCCACATACACCTTCATACCCGTATAGCGGAGTGTTCCATTGTTTTTCAGTCGGAAGGAGAGCGTGCAATTCACCTTATTATATAATATAGAGCGGTCGATGGAGGCCGTCACGTTCTGCTTCAACGGATGGAAATTCAGACAACCTCGCTGGTCAGACTTGAAGCCGTTCATTCCCGTCTCATCATCCACGGTGTACCATCCGCTTCCAGCAGAAGTTCCGCCGCCACCCCATCCGAAGTTGAAGTGGTAGAGACCTGTTGAAGCCTGATAGCCGTCGAGCACCACAGCATGTCCGCCGCTGGTGGGATGCGTACCGCCATAAAGCATGGGGCTTCCCTTTTTCAAACTGTTATAGATCTTTTCCTCCCATCCCTGCTGCGAATAGTTCCACTTGCCGTCATAGTCGCTGAGCAGCCTGAACTGGTTGGCCAGTGCATTGCCGGCCTCGTTCGGCTGTCCGGCCGTAGAGGGGCCATAGTTCAGATAAGAACTGGTTCCCACGGCATACATCAGCACAGCCACGGCATGGTCTTGTTCCTGGGTGCCGTGACCGCTGGTCTTCATCAGGTTGTACTCCACCTTCGTGCCAGCCGGCAACGACTCCGTAACAGGATAGTTGCCATAGCTATCCCCCCAGTCCGAGGTATAGGTAGGCGTGCTATAGACCAACGTATCCGGATTGTCCCTGCGGAAATAATAGACAATCTGGGCAGCGGCAGTAGCCACACATCCCGTCACGGCCCTGTTGCCGTCCTTTACCGGACAGAGGTCGTTATACGGAGAAGTCTGGTGCCAGCGAGTCTCTATCATCTCAGGAATATCTTCCCATTTGGACTTAAAGGCCTCAACACCGCGACGTGCCTCTGCCACTCTCGCCTTCGCACTGCGGCGAACGGTCTTTGGGCGGTCGATGGTCTGCAGCTTGTTTATCTTCTCTGCCCACACCTCGAGCATATCCTTCAAGGGTGCGGGGAGCTCTTCCTCGATGAAGTCACCCTCGTCGGTATAGCCGATGATAGGAGCTGTCTGGTCGTCACCGCTTACGATGACGAAACCCTTATGAAGGCCGCGCGAGAACACATAATACGGTGCCCACGCCACCTCGTCGGAGGAGTTGTCGTCAATGCTTACCAGTTCTTGGGCCACACGGCGTGCCTCAGCCTTGTCTATCGGTTCGGCGGCAATGCCAAGTACCATGCAGAGCAGCATGGAGATGAGTGTAAATCTCAATTTCATATCTTATTCCTGATTAGTTAATCATTTGGGGTTAGAAGTCTCAGAGAGTGCAAAGGTACAACTTTTTTTGAGAACACACACGCTTTCATTGAAGAAAAAAGTCTGTTGGCAGAATGTTTTTGTCCGTTCAAACTCTTTCCCCTACCTTTGCATCAGAGAAAAACAGAGGAAGGATCCTTCCCGAAAGACAATAAAAGAAAAACCATCACGTTGTAGATATATAGCATTATGTTCTTGAAAACAATGACGAAGCGATTCCGCATCACCAACGAATATCCAGCCTACCTGATCCTGTGGCTCATCACCTTTCTCACGCCCATCCTCAGCATGTATGTGAGAGCCACTCTCGATAGTAGCTTCGACTTCCATTGGGGCATTATCCTGAATATCTGGAAAGTCTATTCGCTCTTCCTTGCGGTATTCTTCCTCCACGATCTTTTTCTTGCGCCGCTGCTTATCTTCCGCCGCAAGAAGACGCTTACTTCACCGGCACTGCCATCATCGTCATCATCTTCGCCATCTACCAATGCTCCATCCGTCCCGACAGACCAGACCTCGGCGAGAGAGGATTCCACAGCCCACGTCAAGAGAAGGCAGAAGACTTCCGCCGAGAGCAACCGCCACATGACATGGATATGCGTGACATGCCGCCGCACGATATGCCTCCACGCGACATGCACCGACCGGAAGCCAAGCCCCCCGTCATCATCGGCGAGCACGACGTGGTGCGCTGCATCATCCTCGTTCTGCTGCTCGGCATGAACCTGGGCGTCAAATATTACTTCAAGTCCCAACGCGACCATCAGCTCATGAAGCAGCTGGAGCACGACCATCTGGCTCAGCAGCTGGAGTACCTGAAATATCAGATCAACCCCCACTTCTTCATGAACACGCTGAACAATATCCATGCCCTGGTGGACATCAATCCCGAGCAGGCCAAGCGCAGCATCGTCATCCTCTCGAAGATGATGCGCTATCTGCTCTATGAGAGCAATCACGAGATGATTCCGCTGTCGAAGGAAATCTCCTTCATCAACAACTACATCTCGCTCATGCGCATGCGATATACAGAGAAGGTGCAGGTGAACACCGACCTGCCCGACAGTCCTTCCGCAACGGCATCCGACGGGGAGATTCCGCCGCTGCTGCTCATCACCTTCGTGGAGAATGCCTTCAAGCACGGCGTTTCCTATCAGCACGACACCCGCATTGACATCAGTGCCCGCACAGAAGACGGCAGGCTGCTCTTCTGTTGCTCCAACACGAAGAAGGAAGAAGGAGGAATGCTGAAAGAGGAAGGCGGTGTAGGACTGAAGAACGTGCGCCGCAGGCTCGACATCATCTATCAAGACCAATATTCACTGCAGACGGAAGAAGACGACCAGCTCTACAGCGTCAGGCTGAGCCTGCCGCTTTCCGCCAGCCATACCCCCATCGCATCATGATCAGAACCATCGCCATCGACGACGAGCCTCTTGCCCTGCAGCAACTGGCCGCCTACATCAAGAAGACACCCTATCTGGAACTCGTGGCAACCTGTCAGAGTGCCGCAGAGGCACAGGCTGTCCTCCAGGGAGAGCCCGTTGACGTACTGTTCACCGACATCAACATGCCCGACCTGAACGGCATGGGTTTCGTGCGCTCGCTGGACAACCCGCCACTCGTGGTCTTCACCACCGCCTATTCCGAGTATGCTCTTGACGGCTACAAGGTCAATGCCGTGGACTACCTGCTGAAGCCATTCAGTCTGGAAGACTTCCAGCGGGCAGCCGAGAAGGTGCGTGCGCAGTGTGAGCTTCGCAACGCTGCCGCAGCCGTCTCCGTCATCGACCAGGACGATGCGCTGTTCTTCAAGACCGAGCACCGCGTAGTCAGGGTGGAGCTCAGCAACATCCGCTACATCGAGGGCATGAGCGAATACCTGAAAATTTACATCGAAGGGCAGAAGCCGCTGGTGGTGCTCCTCGCCATGAAGAAACTGGAGGAGCGTCTTCCCTCCCACTTCATGCGCATACACCGCTCCTACATCATCAACCTGCGCAAGATCCAGGAGGTGAACAAGAACCGCGTCATCCTCGATGCCGATACCTATCTGCCCATCGGCGACCTCTACCGCGAAGCCTTCAACCAGTATCTGAACTCCAAGTTCCTCGGAAAGTAGTTCAACGAAGAACTATATGCAGCCCTTTCATACCACGAAAGGATTGGGGTCGTGAAGTAAAATAAATTATTTTGGTCAGTAAAATAAATTATTTTGGTCAGTAAAATAAATTATTTTGGTCGGTAAAATAAATTATTTTGGTCGGTAAAATAAATTATTTTGGTTTATAAAATAGACTATTTTGGAAAGTAAAATAGACTATATTACAAAATAAAATAGACTATTTTGGTGGCCAAAATAGTCTATTTTACTTTATGAAAGGCGGCTAACGGAGCCTTATTGTGCCGTGAAACTGGTGACAGAAGTGGTGCCTGTAGCTGTAGATCCGAGGTAGAGTCCGTGCCATGCCGTCGTGGCATTCGTGGGTGCAGTAGTAGAATACTTCACATTGTAGGTAGATCCTTTCACCATACCCTTGGCAGTGAAGAGTGCCAGGCTGCTGGAGCAGGCGGCCTCGAAGCTGTAGGTCACCAGGTTGGTGCCGCTGGCATTGGCCAGTGTATAGTAGCGACCGGCGGTATAGCTGATGGTGCTTGTCACGAAAGCATAGCCCTGCGCAGCATTGGAAATGGTGTTACCGCTGGAGCCACCCCAGCCTCCTCCACCGCCTTGGGCAGCACCTGCCGAGATGCCGATGCCCGTACCGGTAATCTGGATGTAGGAGTTGTTGTCGCAGTCGAATCCTTCCTCGGGTGCTCCCTTTGTGGTGTAGGCAAAGACCACGCCATCGCCGATGGTGATGGCTCCCGTCGTACCGGCATTGGAGTCAACGGCATCGTTGCCGTAGCCATAGCAGACGGTGACACCGCCGTTGAAGAAGATCTTGCCGCTGGAGTTGATGCAGTCGTCATAGCACTTGAAGTAGTGCTTACCACCCTGGACGTAGATGGCCGTCTTCGACTCCAGGCCCTCTGCGCCGTCGGTAGAGGTATAGACCTCAGACGTACCGCCATAGAGGTAGATGGTGCCCTGCACCTTGATACCCTTGGCAGAGGAGCCGCCGCTGCTCTCCATGCCCGGTCCGCCGCCGGGGAAGCCTCCGCCTCCGCCAGTGGAACCTCCGAGCGAGGCGCCCGTAGTGGTCACCTTCAGCGTCGGACCGTTGCCGTCGCTGGTTCCCTGCGTATAGGTGCCGGAGCTCTTGATGCCCTTGCCGCCGGTGCCGCTCATGCTGATGGTGATGGTGCCGGCGTTGAGCTTCATGCTCGTGTCGGCCTTCAGACCCTTGGCGGTATAGTTGTCGGCAGAGCCCTGTACGCCTGCACCGCTGTCGGTGATGGTGAGCGTACCGCCGTTGGTGGTGATGTTGGTGGCAGAGATGCCGCGCGCAGCGGAGCCCGTTGCAGTGATGGTCAGGGTGCCGTCGTTCTGAACGAAGTCAACGGTCTTCACGCCGGAACTATAGGATGCATCGTTGTTGATGACCTGCATGGCTCCGGCAGGCTTCAGCGTGACAGAGCCGCCATTGATGGTGACCGTGGCCTTCGACTTGATGCTTTTGCTCATGGCTCCGCTATTGGCAATGGTTATGGTACCTGCGTTGATGGTGAGGTTACCGTCGGCCTTGATGCCGGCAGCATTGTAGGAGGTTCCGGTTTCCTCCGACACGTCCGACGTGCCGCCATAGGTGGAGGTGACATTCGACAGCGTGTAGGTACGCGTCGATCCGCTGGTACTATAACTGTTGGTGATGCTATAGTAGATATCCGTTCCAGAGGAAGGAGCCGTGAAGTTGGAAGAACGGATGGTATAGGTGGTGCCACGGCTGCTGTAGTTGTCGGACTTGAAGTAATAGGTATCGGAGCTGGCTGCGCCGAAGTCATAATAGTAGAAGGTGACGGTGGAATAGCCGTTGGACTTGCTGACGGAGCTGGTGAGTTGCTGCACAAGGGTTCCGTCGCTCTTGTAAAGATAGACCTTGCTCCAGGCATTGCCGCCACCGCCGCCAGGACCGAAGCCACCGCCGCCCGATGTAGGCAGTGAGACATACACCTTGTAGGAGGCTGCCGGTTCGTCAGAGGAACCGCTGCCGGCGGTCTCTGCCGTTCCGCCCATGCCGTTGGCCGTAACGTCAATGACGGTAATGGCCGTTGTCTCGTCGATGGTGATGGAGCCGTCGGCAGAGAAGCCCTTGCCACCCTGCGCGGTATTGTTGATATTGACGGTGCCGCCTGTCACACGGATGTCACCCGTGCTCTTGATGGAGGTGGGATAGCTGAGGTCGTCTTCCTCAACAACAAGGTCGCCGGTCTGAACAATGGTGATGGTGCCATCGGTGATGATGACATCGCCGCCAGCCTTGATACCCTTGCCGCCCGCTGCCGACTCGGTGATATTGACGGTGCCGCCCTGTATATAGATATTGCCGGAGTCCTCGTCCTCGTGGTCGGCGGTCTCGCCGGTAGAAGTCGTTCCGTCGATGTCACACTGGATGGCATCGTCGTCCGTGCCGCTGATGGTCAGCGCGCCACTCTCCATGAGGAAGTACTCATCACAGGAGATACCGTCCTTCACAGCCGCCATGACGTTGACCGTACACTTGCGCATCTGCATATACTCGGCACTCTTGATGGCGTGGGCCAGCTTACCATAGACATTGAGCGTGCCCTGCCCTTTCAGCTCCAGATGACCCTTGCAGTAGAGGGCTGCCTTCTGACTGCCGAGGGGACTGTCGGTGAGTGTGTTCACCGTCTCCTTCTTCACGCTCAGGTCGATACGCTTGCCGTTCATGATGCAGACGGCCGCACCGCTGTAGACAGGTGTGGTATTGGTGAGCGTCAGGCCGTTGAGCTCGACCGTAGCCTTGTAGCTGCCGGTCATATAGAACTCTCCGTCGGAGGAGGTGCCGCTCAGCGTATAGGTGATTTCCTCTGCCACATCGCTGCTCTGCGCGATGTTGACATGTGCACCGCTGGTACTGACGCTGATGAATCGCGCGATGTTGCCCGCCACAACGACCTGTGCCTCGTTGTCATTGTAGGTCACGGTGACGGTGTTGTCGGTGACAGGAGTCTCATCGATGACCATCTCGCTGATTTCGCTCAGCGCAAAGGTACGGTCAAGGATGGTGATGGAGGTACCGTCGTTGTAGGTCATGTCGCCGGCCTGTTCTGCCGGGATGGCATAGGTTACGTTGCCCATTCTCACGTTGAGGGTCTGTGCCTGCATCGTTACGAATGCCACGATGAGCATGGTCAGCAGACTTGCAATTCTCTTCATTTCTCTTGTACTTTATTTAAAAACTGATACAAAATTACAAAGAAACAACCCGTTTCACCAACTTTATTCAGTGAACGGGTTGTTTTTATCAATCAATCAGAAGGTCAGCTAATAGCGCAACTCGAAGAAATTGTCCGTTTCGTTGAGCAAGAGATAGTTCTCTGCTATCGTGCGCGTTCCTTTAATATCTAGTGCATCGCTGTTGGCACTGTAGCAATAGATGGAACCGCCGGAGACGGTCATGTCGCCAGGCAGGAAGGAGTCATCCTTGCCGCACTTGATACCCTTGGGAGAGGAATTATCCTTGATGCCGGTCGTCACTACGTTGAGCTCGCCGCCGGCCATCACAAGTCCTTCGGTCACATTGACGCCCTTACCACCCTCGCCGGTGCTCTTCAGGTTAACAATGCCGCCATAGACATAGAGCGTGGAGTCACTCTTCAAGCCTGCACAGCTGCTGGTGTCGGTGAGTTCCACCAAGGGATCGCCCGTGGTGATGACCGTGGTGCGACCGCCTTCAATGTAGATGCGGGCCTCACTGTTCATACCCTTGGCGGCAGAACCGGCCACACCGATGTTCAGCGTGCCGCCCAGGATGTAGATACCATCGTTGGCCTTCACGCCATGGCCGGAAGCAGCCGTACAGTTGACGGCGATGTTTACGCCCGGACGGAACTTCACATAGTCATCAGAGGCAATGCCGTTCTTGTAGTTTCCGTTCACCGTCAGGCTTCCTGCACCGCTGAAGACGACCTGACCCTCACTGAAGAACGTGCCCTTCATCTGCTCTCCTCCGGAGAACACATAGACGGAGCCGTCGGTCAGCGTGTTGACAGTGCCTTCAGGCAGCACCACATACATGGTCTTGGTGCCCACACCGCCGGCACCGAACTCACCCTGGTTGTTGATGGCGGCACCCGTCGGGTTGGTGATATCCACTCCGTTCAGCGTCAGCATGAACTTGTTCTTGCTGTATATCTTGAACGATCCGTTGGATGTGGAGCCGCTCAGGACATAGGAAACGTTCTTGGTATGGGACACGACGATCACATGAGCGCCCACCATGGTGATATTCACATCACTGATATCGCCGGAGACAGTGGCATTGTCGTCAGAATAGTCGATGTAGATGGTTGACTCAAAGGTGGAGTTCTCCACATAGTCGTTGTCGTCGGCAGGAATGGCCGAAGCATCCTCCGGGGTATCATAGGGTTCCGTATTGAACTCTATCGACTTGATTTCAACGGTGCGCAACTGCTCATCGATGTTGAGCAGCGTCAGGAAGTCGGTACTGTCGTTGACGCAGGCCGTCAGCAGCAACGTGGCCGCAAACGCCATGAGAGGATTTTGTATTCTGAATGTTTTCATCTTCTTTCTCTGTTTATGGGGCATGTTGCTTAGAACTTGAACTTATAGCTTACGCCGATGATATGCATGTCAGGCTCGCCGTCGAAGTCATCATTGCGGATATCCTGATAGCGATAGTAGAAACTGAAGGTGTGAGTCTTCTTGATTTTCCAGTCGGCTCCCAGCGTATAGCGGATCTTCTGGATGTTCCAGGCATTGGAGAGTTCCACGCTGGCATAGGGATCTGCCTTCCAGTTCGGGAGGTCGTAGTCCAGCTGCAGGCGGCTTCTCAACACGTTCTTGGCCTTGCTCTTGATGGACTTCGGCTCCCAGTAGCCATTGTCGAAGTCATAGCGCTGCACGGTTTTCTCCGGCCGATAGGTGTATTGCCAGCGCTCACGCAGAGACAGACCCAGGCGTCCGAAGGACTTGCTGCCCTGCAGGGAGGCGGTGACACGATGGCGATGGCCCCAGTAGGATGGCCGCCAGTTGTTCAGGGAAGCCACGGCACCGGTGTTGTCGTAGTTGTAGGACAGGCTCTCGCCATTGTTGTCATACAGGAAGGTGTAGCCGACGGAAGCCTTCACTCCCTTGATAATCTTATAGTCAGCCTCAACGCCGATGCTCCATCTGTCGGCTGTTTTGGAGTCGTTGCGCGTACGGAACTCCGTCTCCGCACCAATGCTTAGCTGCTTATTGACCTTCTTCTCCGCGCCCAGGCTGTACCATACGCCGAAGTCATCGTGCTGAGCCTGCGCCATGAGCGGCATCAGGAGAAGCAGGGCGGATGCAAATAACAGTTTCTTCATATATTTCATTCTTTCGTTTACACCTCAGTCAGGTTCACACGACGCAGCTTGATCATGCCGTCAACGGTTTCGGAACTCTGCATGCCGGCGTCGTCGTAGGTAATCTTCAGCATGGCCATGTCGCGCAACATGTCGATGGCACCCACAGCAACAGTATAGACTTTCACGCCAAGACGCTTTTCCAGGTCGGCAATCAGCTCATCGCGACGCTCCGGGGCAATGAGCTCCATGCGGTCATACTGGATGAGCTTGGTGTGCTGAATCTTCAGGTAACGCTCGCTAATCCACATGGCAAAGGTCACGAAGGAGTCTGTCAGGATAATCTCCAGCAGTGTGGCGGAACTGGCGATGGCATTCACTACCGAGAGGGAGATGATGGTGAAGAGATAAGTCATCTCACGCACCGGCATAGCATCTGTACGGTAACGCATGATGGAGAAGATTCCGAACAAGCCGATACCGATACCCATAGAGGTCTTTCCACCCAGTTTGTCAAGACCGAAGATCATGAAGAACACCAGGAAGAAGATGGCAATGCTGGTCAGCAGGAAGGTGAAATAGAAGTCACGCCGCTGGCTCTTCTTGTAGTACAGCTGGTCGATGATGAACCAGTTGAAAGCAATACAGATCACGAAGCGCACCATCATTTCCATGAAGTCCTTCGTCAGTGTGAAATTAAACAGTTCGTTCATATTGATGATTTTTTAGTTATTTCAGTTATTTGTAGTCGCGTAGCACTTTCTCCACCTCAATGAGCTTTACCTTGAAGCGGTTCACCTTCAGATGATGATTGGTGAGCGCGGAACCCATGCAGTACTTGCTGAAGCCGTGAGGATGGATGCGCAGTTCATTGAGCATGGCGAGAACAGGCGAATAGCAGAGTCCGTCGCGCTTCAGTTCCACAATGACCAGGTCTTCCATCTTGCGGTCGGTGCCGGTGACAAGGTTGTGGAACTGGAGATTCATGTCGATGGTCAGGCGTTCGGTCTTACCCTTGTTGACCAGCGTGATACGGTCGAAGCTGTTCTGGATGGCGGGCATCAGGCTGCCGGCATCATAGCGGAGATACTTGGCCAAGAAGTCGAGCTTGTCCTGATCGGCCAGGTCCATGTCGCACACTTCCATGCGCTTCTTCTTCGTACGCTTGTGGTTGTTTTTGGTCTTCACTTCCATGAACTGCAGATCGGAGTCCACATAGGTGCGGAAGCGAATCTTCTGACGGTTGGCATGACCGGCCTGATGGGCATAATACATGTCATAGCCGGTCGTATCGAAGTAGGTTGTGTTGTAGGAGGCAATGCGTTTGCCGGCTACTTCCTGAGCATAATACTGCGGGGCAGCCATCGTCAGCAGGCGACGGAGCATGGTCATCGTGGTGACGAACTTCGTGTCGGTGCGGTTCATCAGCTTGACACTGCTCATCTCCTCGAGCGTGATGGGGGCAAATTGCTTCAGGATTTCTTTCATTAGGCTTGGGGTTGTTTTTTTGCTTGCAAATGTAGCACGCCGGCTATTATCCTACAAAATAATTCAGCCAACGGCTACATTTTATCTGCCAACGGGACTACTTGACGTTGCCCACGCTGATGAGGTATTCGGCAATCTGCACCGCATTGAGCGCGGCACCCTTGCGAATCTGGTCGCCAGAGAGCCAGAGCGTAAGGCCACAGTCATCGGCAAGGTCCTTGCGGATGCGGCCCACATAGACATCGTCGAGACCGGCAGTCTCCAACGGCATGGGATAGACGAGGTGGGCAGGGTCGTCCTTCAGCGTGCAACCGGGTGCATTGGCAATAGCCTCGCGGGCTGCCTCGATGCTGATAGGTTCTTCCGTCTCAATCCATACGCTCTCGCTGTGGGAGCGAAGGGAGCTCACACGCACACAGGTGGCCGAGCAACGGGCATCGGTGTGCATGATCTTCTGCGTCTCGTTGAACATCTTCATCTCTTCCTTGGTATAGCCGTTGTCGGTGAAGACGTCAATCTGGGGAATCACATTGTAAGCCAGCTGATGGGGGAACTTCTTCACGGTGACAGGCTGGTTGTTGACCAGCTCGCCATACTGCTGTTGCAGTTCGGCCATGGCAGCGGCTCCTGCTCCGCTGGCACTCTGATAGGAGCTGACGCGGATGCGCTTGATATGGCTGAGCTTCTCCAATGGCTGGAGCACCACAACCATCATGATAGTGGTACAGTTGGGATTGGCAATGATACCGCGCGGACGGTTCAGGGCATCCTCGGCATTGCACTCAGGAACCACCAGGGGCACGTCCTTGTCCATTCGGAAGGCGCTGGAGTTGTCAATCATCACGGCACCATGCTTGGTGATGGTCTCGGCAAACTCCTTGGAAGTGCCGCCACCAGCAGAGACAAAGGCGATGTCGATGTCGCGGAAGTCATCATTATGCTGCAAGAGCTTCACCTCGTACTCCTTGCCCTTGAACGAATATTTACGGCCGGCACTGCGCTCACTGCCGAAAAGAACTAAGTCATCCATGGGGAAATTGCGCTCAGCGAGAATGCGTAGGAACTCCTGTCCCACGGCACCGCTTGCGCCAACAATTGCTACTTTCATCTTGGTTTTTTTATCCTTTAAATACTATACCGCTGCAAAGTTACAAAATAATTCTTGATTCATAATTCATAATCCATAATTATTTTCTCATATTTTGCTTACACTCTGTCGGTTCTGTCAGTAAAAAGTTGTATCTTTGCAGTCAAATAGCAGAACCGTCGAGCAGTTATGTTTACAAACATTGCCCACTACTTCCCGATAGCAGACCCCACGCTGATTTTCTTCGTGGTGCTGCTCATCATTCTCTTTGCGCCCATCATCATGGGTAAGCTTCGCATTCCGCACATCATCGGCATGGTACTGGCCGGCGTGCTCATCGGACAGTACGGACTGAACATCCTGGAACGCGACGACTCCTTTGAGCTCTTCGGCAAGGTGGGACTGTACTACATCATGTTCCTCGCCTCACTGGAGATGGACATGGAAGGATTCAAGAAGAACCTGGGACGCGTGGGGGCATTCGGTCTGATGACCTGCCTGATTCCGATGGTGCTGACCTATGTCATGTGTGTATGGCTGCTGAACTATTCACCGGTGTTGTCGCTGCTGCTGGGATGTATCATGGCTTCCAACACCCTCATCGCCTACCCCATCGTGGGACGATACGGACTGCAACGGAAGCCCAGCGTCACACTCAGCGTGGGCGGCACCATGCTCTCGCTGCCGCTGGCCCTGATGGTGCTGGCCATACTGGAAGCATCGGTGGGCGGTTCGGGCGGATGGCTGTTCTGGCTATTCTTTGCCGTGAAGTTCATAGCCTACTGCATCGCAATGTTCATGGTGATACCCCGACTGGCACGATGGTTCCTGCGCCGCTATTCGGATGCCGTCATGCAGTTTATCTTCGTCATGACCATCCTCTTCATGAGTGCTTCGCTGAGCGAGACGGTCGGACTGGAGGGCATCTTCGGAGCCTTCCTGGCCGGACTGATACTGAACAGATACATCCCTCACCTCTCACCGCTGATGAACCGCATTGAGTTCATCGGCAACGCCATCTTCATCCCCTACTTCCTCATCGGCGTGGGCATGCTCATCGACCTCAGCCTGCTCCTACAGGGAGGAAACATCATCTGGGTGGTGTTGCTACTGGCTTTCTTCGGAACCTTCGGAAAGGCTGCCGCAGCCTATCTGGCAAGCATCATCTTCAGAATGCCCTGGTCATCGGGCCACATGATGTTCGGACTGACATCGGCTCATGCTGCCGGTGCCATTGCCATGGTGACGGTGGGACTCCATCTCTACGAGACACCGGGGGGAGCGCCGCTGGTGACGGGTAACATCCTGAACGGCATCGTCATCATGATTCTCGTGACCTGCATCGTCTCGACGCTCGTCACGGAGAGAGCGGCGGAAGCCATCATCATACGCGACAAGGACCTGCCACAGGAGGGAAAGGAAAACACCGACGACGAGCGGATGCTGATACCGGTGAAGTATCCGGAGTATGCCAACTCACTGGTGAACCTTGCCATCATGATGCGCAACGAAAGACTGAACCGCGGACTGGTGGGACTGAATGTTGTCTATGATGACAACGACATGCGCAAGAATCAGGAGAAAGGCATCAAGCTGCTGGACCAGATTACACAGTATGCTGCCGGCAGCGACGTGAAGATGCAGACACAGGTGCGCGTGGCGGCAAACATCGCCAACGGCATCAAGCATGCCTTCCAGGAGTTCCGCGCCAGTGAGATTATCATCGGCATGCACATGCACCCGGAGGTATCGACAAAGTTCTGGGGAGAGTTCCACCAGAGTCTCTTCAACGGCATGAACAACCAAATCATCATGGCACGCCTGAAACAGCCGCTGGCCACCATCCGCATCATACAGGTGGCAGTTCCCTCAAGGGCACAGCTGGAGCCGGGCTTCAACCGATGGTTGGAACGGTTGGCACGACTGGCTGAGAACCTGGAGTGCCGGACACGCTTCCACGGACGCAGCGACACACTGGGCTTCCTGAAGGAGTTCATACAGAACCGCCATCCGAACGTGCGGGCGGAATACATGGAGATGGAACACTGGAACGAGCTGCCGCGCCTGGCCGGCACCATTGCCGAAGACCATCTGTTCGTGGTCGTCACCGCACGCAAGGGAACGGTGTCATACAAGACTGCCATGGAACGGCTGCCCGAGGAAATTACCAATTTCTTCAACGGCAAGAACATGATGATCATCTTCCCCGACCAGTTCGGCGACAAGATGGACGAGATGACCTTCGCACAGCCGCAGCATACGGAGGAGCGTTCTGCCTATGACCTCATCCGCCAGTGGATACAGAAAAGAAAGACTAAATTATGATAGACATCAAGAACATTACCAAGAGCTTCGGCTCCCTGCAGGTGCTCAAAGGCATTGACCTGCATATCAACAAAGGAGAGGTGGTGAGCATTGTCGGCCCAAGCGGTGCCGGCAAGACAACCCTGCTCCAGATTATCGGCACACTGGACACGCCGGACAGCGGACAGGTGGTCATCGACGGCATCGACACCACCCGCCTCAGCACCAACAAGCTGAGCGACTTCCGCAACCAGCATCTGGGTTTTGTATTCCAGTTTCACCAGCTGCTGCCAGAGTTCACGGCTTTGGAGAACGTGATGATTCCTGCCTTCATTGCCGGGAAGTCGAACAAAGAGGCAAAGCAGCGGGCCATGGAACTTCTGAACTTCCTCGGACTGGGCGAACGCGCCAGCCACAAGCCTGCCGAGCTATCGGGAGGTGAGAAGCAACGCGTGGCTGTGGCAAGGGCTCTGATGAACGAGCCTGCCGTCATCCTGGCCGATGAGCCGAGCGGCAGCCTGGACAGCAAGAACAAGGAGGAACTGCACCAGCTGTTCTTCGACCTGCGCGACAAGTTCGGACAGACCTTCGTCATCGTGACACACGACGAGGGACTGGCTGCCATCACAGACCGCACGATACACCTGAAGGATGGAGAAATCGTGAAGGATGATGAAGGAATAAAGGATGAAGGGATGAAAGAATAAAAGATGAAAGATTTGAAGCTTGGCGAGTTCAATCGCCTGAAGATTATCAAGGAGGTGGACTTCGGGCTCTACCTCGATGGCGGTGACGGCGAACGTATTCTGCTACCGCGCCGGTATATGCCGAAGAAATATGAGCGTGGGGAGGAACTGGACGTCTTTCTCTATCTGGACCAGGACGAGCGTCTTGTCGCCACGACGGAAAAGCCGTTGGCACAGGTGGGGGATTTCGCCTATCTGGAAGTGGCATGGACCAACCAGTATGGTGCATTCCTGAAATGGGGACCGATGAAAGACCTGTTCTGTCCGTTCCGCGAACAGAAGAAGCGCATGGAGGTGGGTAACAGCTACATCGTGCATGTGCATATTGACGAAGACAGCTACCGCATCATGGCATCGGCCAAGGTGGAGCACTTCTTCGCCCCACGCATGCCTGACTTCCAGCAGGGGCAGCAGGTGGACATCCTCGTATGGCAGAAGACGGAACTGGGCTTCAAGGTCATCATCAACAACTGCTACCCCGGACTGCTCTATGAGAACCAAATCTTCCGACCGCTGCATACAGGCGACCGGACGAACGCCTTCATCGAGCGCATACGTCCCGACGGGAAGGTGGATGTCACACTACAGGCGACAGGCCGACAGCAGACACTGGACTTTGCAGAAACGCTATTGCGCTATCTGCAAACACACGACGGCATCTGCGACCTGGGCGACAAGAGCGAGGCCGAAGAGATCAAGGCACGCTTCCAGGTGAGCAAGAAGACATTCAAAAAAGCCGTCGGCGATCTTTATCGCCAACGGCTTATCGTGATTGAGCCAACCGAAATCCGGCTGGTCAATGAAGACTGATTACTTGTCGAGATAGAACTCCACGTCAACCTTATAGTACTTTGCCTCATCAAGTGCAGCAGTACCTGTAATCTGGAACTGGTGGGCGACACCTGCGGCAACAGCACCGATGCTGGCAGAGAACGAAGCCTCACGGATATACTTGTTCACCTCTTCCGAGTTGTACCAGTTGATAAACCAAGAAGAAAGGTTCTGCAGGCCATTGGCGATGGTACCGCCGTCAGAAGTGTTGTCAGCATACTTCAGTGTGAAGGTGCCGAACGGAGAGAGGGAAATCTGCTTCAGGTTCTTGTCGAAACCATCGAGGTCACCGATGCTTGCATCGTGCTTTTCCAGGTCCTCGCGGATAGCGGGGAAGTCGCAGCCTTCATAGTACTTGAAGTAGTTGTCCTCCCATTCGCCATTTGCTTTCTGCCTTCCAAACAGCTTTACACGGACGCCAGCGACATTCCATGTGCCGAAGACCTGAACAAGCTGCTGGGCTGGAGCAACGTAAGATTCGGTGACCACGGGGCTACTTACATCTGAGCCCTGCTTCAGAACGAAGGTTGCGATAACATCACCAGGGGTAGTGAAGTCACTGGGAGACTCCAGGACGATCCTTTTCAGATACTGGCTACCTGTAAGGTCTATGGTTTCCTTGTTCATCTCCTTCCTCAGGCTGAACGGGACAAGTTCCACCACCTTTTTCGTGGCCGTAGAACGCGTCATGGCGGGAGCTCTTAGAACATCAGGAACTTCAAAGGTCAGAGAACCCGTGCCATCGTGGGCAGCCTCAAAACCACTGAAGAGAACAGAGCCAGTTCCTGAAGTTCCAACGGCGGGCATTGGAGTTCCAGGAGCAAGGGAAACGGCCACGAGATCTGCATCGCTGTAAGTAGGAGTGGGAATCGCAGCAGAGGGAACAATAGCATAACTGCCATCACCGTCGCTACCACAAGCGGTAAATGCCATTACTGCCAAAGCAGCAAAGCAGGAATACAAAATCTTTTTCATAATCTTTGTTAGGTATTAAGTGAATAATTGATTTTCGCGATTAAAGGATACGTCCGCAGACACGCAGGCTGAGTACGGGGAACACCTTCACCTTGGAAACATAGTTCAAGGCCTTTCCCTCATCAGAGCCCTTGCTCTTGTCTTCCTTCAGTTTCACCATCTGGCGGTTCCAGTCGCGGGCATAGACGCCGGGAGTGCCCCAGAACTGAACACCCATGTCGAAGCACACGCCGAAACGATGCTTAGGAACGGCACGGCCAAAGCCGATACCCACATAAGGCTTTACCTTGTTGACCTTTACCAGGGCCTTCACATTACCATTCTCATCAGAGGTGATGTCATAGTCACCAATCTGCAGACCGGCTGTTCCCCAGTCAGAAGGAGCCAGGAACTGCTCAGTGTTGTAGAGCTCCAGGAAGTTGCGCTTGCCGAAGTAGCATCCTGCCGTGAAGTGGAAGGAAGTGTTCTTGGTGGGATAGATGTCAAGCAACACCTTGTAGTCATGCCTGTTAAGCTTACCCTCTACATCCACCTTGCCGTCAGGAGTAATGACAGTTGATCCGCCATCAACATCAATACGCTTGGAGTATTTAATGTTAGGCCAGATGGAAACACCTGTTCTCAGCTGCAGGTAGTTGCCTACGGGCACAGCTGCTTCCAGACCGATGAGACCATCGGTTCCAGTGGAAATGCCAAAGGCCAGATTGTTGAAAAAGTTCTTGCTCTCAGTTTCCTGGGCGCAAACATTCTGCGACAGCATCATGGCTGCAAGCAGAAGAAGAATTGAAACTTTTCTCATTGTCTTTTCTATAAATTTGTTAATAATTAATTGTCATTACAATCGAAAGCACACCACAACATATGTTTATTGTTTGCAAATATAAGAAAGTTATCTTGAATTTACAAACTTTTTGCCAAAAAAATGTTTACTACAACTAAAATACGTTGCAATCGCTGCCCCTTTATACATCAAGAAGCAATCCCCTATCATGTAAAATAAATTACTTTGCCAAGTAAAATAAATTATATTGCCAAGTAAAATAAATTATTTTAGTCACCAAAATAAATTATATTGGTCTGCAAAATAAAATATTTCACTTTACGAAAGGGGTAGAATAGGAGGATGAAAGGATAGGAACTGAAACAGAAAAGGCCCCGTAGCACTGCATGAATGCGGGACTACGGGGCCTTTGCGTATCGGATTATTCTTTATTTCTAACCTGTTTAGAACTCGGCGCTCTTCGGAGTACGGGGGAAGGGAATCACGTCGCGGATGTTCTGCATGCCTGTTACGAACAGGATGAGACGCTCGAAGCCGAGGCCGAAACCTGCGTGAGGACAGCTGCCCCAACGGCGTGTGTCGAGATACCACCACAGGTGAGTCGTGTCCATCTTACGGCGGGTCACCTCGCCCATCAGCTTGTCGTAGCTCTCTTCACGAACCGAACCGCCGATAATCTCGCCTATCTGCGGGAAGAGAACGTCGGTTCCCTGCATCGTAGGACCGGGAGCAACGGTACCCTTGTAGCCGATGCTGGACTCCGTACCGGCAGCAGCGGACTCGTTCTGCTTCATATAGAACGACTTGATGGCTGTAGGATAGTCGGTCATGATGACAGGTTTCTTGAAGTGCTCCTCCACGAGGTATCGCTCATGCTCAGAGGCCAGGTCGTCGCCCCAGTTGCAGGGGAACTCAAACTTCTTACCATTCTTGATGGCTTCCTGCAGGATGTTGATACCCTCTGTATAAGGCAGGCGCACGAAGGTTTCCTTCAGCACACCCTCCAAGCGCTCAAGAAGCGTCTTGTCAATCATCTTGTTCAGGAACTCCAGGTCATCCTTACAGTTGTCGAGTGCCCAGCGCACGCAGTACTTGATGAAGTCTTCCTCCAGCTCCATCAAGCCTTCCTGGTCGAGGAAGGCCACTTCCGGCTCCACCATCCAGAATTCTGCAAGGTGGCGGGGGGTGTTGGAGTTCTCGGCACGGAACGTGGGACCGAAGGTGTAGATGGCTCCCAGAGCCGTGGCACCAAGTTCACCTTCCAGCTGTCCGCTTACCGTGAGCGAAGTCTGCTCACCGAAGAAGTCATCATCGTAGATAATCTTTCCCTGCTCGTCCTTTTTCAGGTCATAGAGGTTCTTGGTGGTTACCTGGAACATGTTGCCGGCACCTTCACAGTCAGAGGCTGTGATCAGCGGCGTATGGAAATAAAAGAAACCATGCTCATGAAAGTAGGTATGAATGGCCATGGCCATGTTATGACGGATGCGCATCACAGCACCGAAAGTGTTGGTGCGCAGACGCATATGGGCGTTCTTGCGCATAGCCTCGAAGCTCTGGCCCTTCTTCTGCATGGGATAGTCGTTGCCGCAGAGGCCATATACCACGAGTTTCTCTGCCTGTACCTCACAGGCCTGACCGCTGCCCTGGCTCTCCACGAGCTTGCCTTCGGCGCAGATGCAGGCGCCAGTGGTGATCTGCTTCAGCAACTCGTCGTCAAACTTGGTCGGGTCGGCCACCACCTGCACGTTCTTGATGGTGGAACCATCGTTGAGGGCAATAAAGTCAACGTTCTTGCTGCCACGATGCGAGCGCACCCAGCCTTTCACGCAGATGTCTTTTCCGAAGTCCGTACTCTTCAGTACGTCAATAATCTTTGTTCGTTTCACTTTTTTACCTTTTTTACTTTTTATCTTTTTTCCTTTTATTCAAAGGCTCCCATGCGAAGCATCTCTACCTCCTTCTCGGTGAGGTAACGCCAGTCACCACGGCGCAAAGCCTTCTTGGTGAGTCCGGCGAACTGTACACGGTCGAGCTTCATCACGCGATAGCCCAGATGCTCGAAGATACGGCGCACAATGCGGTTCTTGCCACTGTGAATTTCTATACCTACCTGCTTCTTGTCGGTATCGCTGGCATACTCCACGGCATCAGCACGAATGGGACCGTCTTCCAGTTCTATTCCCTCGGCAATCTGCTGGAGGTCGTGGGCGGTCACGTTCTTGTCGAGATAGACATGATAGACCTTCTTCTTGAGGAACTTCGGATGTGTGAGCTTTGAAGCCAGGTCACCATCGTTGGTGAGCAGAAGCACACCGGTGGTATTGCGGTCAAGGCGACCGACGGGATAGATGCGCTCCGGACAAGCACCTTTCACGAGATCCATAACCGTCTTGCGCTGCTGGGGATCATCACTGGTTGTCACACAGTCCTTCGGCTTGTTCAGAAGTACATAGACCTTCTTTTCGAGTGTGACAGGATTGTCGTGGAACTTGATCTCATCTGTACGCTTCACCTTTGTGCCAAGCTCGGTGACGACAACACCATTCACCGACACGACGCCAGACTGGATGAACTCATCAGCCTCACGACGGGAGCAGATACCGGCATTGGCAAGGAACTTGTTCAGACGAACGGGTTCATTGGGATCGATATGGGTTTCCTTGTACTCGATGCGTTTCTTCATGGAGTACTTGGCATTGGGATCATAGTCGGCCGTGCGGGGACGGAAACCGCCTCTGGGCTGGTAGCCGCCGGGACGTTGCTGATAGCCACCGCGCTGCTGATAGCCACCGCGAACATATTCTCCCTGGGCCTGTCGAGGTTGATAGCCGCCCTGAGGACGAGGACGATAGCCCTGCTGACGGGGCTGGTAGCCGCCCTGCTCTCCCTCTTGATTGTTATAGCGGGGACGATAGCTCTGCTGACGGGGCTGATAGCCACCCTCCTGACCATAGGCCTCCTGGTTGTTATAGCGGGGACGATAGCCTTGTGGACGGGGCTGGTAGCCGCCTTCCTGACTATTGAAGCGAGGACGATAAGGGCGCTGCTGACCGCTTGCCGACTGTAAGCCGGCACCAAAGCCTTCGGGGCGGAAGCCGCCTTCATCGTTGCTGCTACGAACATTCGTGTAAGTACGTTGGGTGTGAATACGTGGACGGGGAGACTTTCCTCCTGTCCGATAGTCTCTCTGGTAGTTTCCTGTTGGCTGGTAGCCCTCACGGCCACCTTCCTTCTGCTCGGCTCCTTCGCCCTGCAGCTTGTTTTCCATTTCAAAGTCCATCTTTCAATCTGTTTTCTAAATCTTAATACTAATAACTTTTTCTTTCTCTCTTTTTACTTGAAGCTTCTTGGTCTGTTTAGCTTTTCAAATTTACGATTGTTTTCTTGTTGTGAATAAATTGTCTTAAATTCCTGTATAGTTATGGGGGGTGATATTCAACAGTTCTGCTTTAACAGCCGGACTCACGTCCAGCGTCTGTATGAAATCATGTATTGTTTTTTCTGTCATCTGTTTGTTGGTACGCGTCAGAGCCTTCAGAGCCTCATAGGGATGGGGATAGCCCTCACGGCGAAGAATGGTTTGGATAGCTTCAGCCACTACCGCCCAAGTGTTGTCGAGGTCTGCGTAGAGACGCTGTTCGTTCAGGATAAGCTTGCGCAAGCCTTTCAGCGTGCTTTGGATGGCAATGATACCATGGGCAAAAGGAACGCCAACATTGCGCAATACCGTCGAGTCGGTGAGGTCTCGCTGCAAACGGCTTACCGGCAATTTCTGTGCCAGAAACTGCAGCACAGCATTGGCCATGCCTAGATTTCCTTCACTGTTCTCAAAGTCAATGGGATTCACCTTATGCGGCATGGCACTCGATCCCACCTCCCCGGCCTTGATCTTCTGCTTGAAATATTCCATGGAGATATACATCCAGAAATCACGGTCAAGGTCGATGATGATAGTGTTGATACGTCTGAGTGCATCAAAGACGGCCGCCAGACAGTCGTAGTTGCTGATCTGCGTGGTGTACTGTTCGCGTTCGAGACCAAGTTTCTCACTGACAAAGCGATTACCGAAAGCACGCCAGTCATTGTCAGTATAAGCCACATGATGGGCATTGAAGTTACCGGTCGCACCACCAAACTTCGCTGTCATCCTACAGGCATTCAGGCTCTTGAGCTGTTCTTCCAAGCGATAGACAAAGACCATCACCTCCTTTCCCAGACGTGTGGGGGAAGCAGGCTGTCCGTGGGTCTTTGCCAACATCGGGACATCTTTCCACGCTTCGGCATACTCGCGCAACTGGGCTATCAGCTCCTCCACCTGCGGTATCATCACATCCTGAAGTGCCTCTTTCACAGAAAGCGGCACACTGGTATTGTTGATATCCTGGGAGGTGAGGCCGAAATGAATGAATTCCTTGTAGGCATCAAGGCCGCCAATAAGGTCAAACTGCTCCTTCAAGTAGTACTCCACGGCTTTCACGTCGTGATTGGTAACCTGCTCTATCTCCTTGATACGGGCAGCGGCAGCTTCGTCAAACTGCTGGTAGATAGCACGAAGACGAGAGAACAAAGAATGGTCAAAGGAAGAGAGTTGTGGAAGAGGCAGTTCGCAAAGCGCAATGAAATATTCCACTTCCACCCTTACACGATAGCGTATAAGCGCATACTCCGAGAAATACTCCGCAAACTTTTCTGATTTACCCCGATAACGACCATCAACAGGTGAGATTGCAGTTAGCAAATTGAGACCCATAGCTTCTTCTACATGTATTATTAAAAAAGGACTTGCCTGCCAGCAAGTCCACTCTCTTGTGGGCGTTGACGGATTCGAACCGCCGACCCTCTGCTTGTAAGGCAGATGCTCTAAACCAGCTGAGCTAAACGCCCTTGCTTAAAAAGCGGTGCAAAGATACGGTGATTTTTTGAATGCACCAAATTTTTGCACCACTTTTTTATGAGATGATTCTAAAGAATCTCTTCAGGATTACTCGCCGTCAACGATACCACCAGAGTGGATGGACTCTACGGTGTAGATAAGCGGATAAACCGTAATGTTACCGCAAGCCTCAACTGTCACAGCTGCACCGGCACCCTGATAAGAAGCTTCCACGCGAGCCTGCTCACCGGTAACGTTGAGCCACTGGTTGGCAGAAAGGGGATAGTAAGAGTAGTTGTAAACGGCATTGCGTGTCATGAAGTCACGACCTACGCGACCATAGTCACGAGTAGCAAGAGACTTCAGGAAAGCCTGACCGAAAGCGTTACCAGTAGCCGCATTCTGCTTCACACCAGTAGGAACAGTGTAGTTGAATGACTTGGTAGAGAAAGGACCAGCTGCTTTGTCAACAATAACGAAGGGATAAGCTGTCTTTTCAACCTCGTTCTTCGTGACATTGAAGAAGAGACCATAGTAAGTCAGGTCTGTGTCAGTAACCTTCACGAGATCGTTCTCTGTATCCTTGACAACATTGGGAACATCAACCCACTGACCAGTAACAGTCAGCTTCTTCACGAGAAGAGACTCCTGGAGGCTTGCGCTTACAGCGAATGTGATGGTAACGGGCTGCTGGAGAGTTTTGCCGCTCTTAATGTCAGCACCACCCTGCATATAAGCACGGATACCGCAATAGAGGTATTCCTTGGTCTCTGCACGAGTCATGGCAGCAACAGCCTGCTCTGCATCGTAGAAGGGAACGAAGAGCACCTTTTCATCAATCGTCTGAGAAGGCATGAAAATGCCTACGCCAATCTGTGTGTTACCAGCATCAGGATCAGTTGTGGGCAGAGTGGTCTCTGTAACAAAGTTGTCAGTAAAGTTTGAGCCACCAGCCACATCTGTAGGATCTACACTAGTAGCGTTACCGCCAGCAATAGCAGTAGCAGCATCCTTTGACATATAAACGACGAGGTAAGCTACATCACCGCTGACAACCTGACCTTCGCCAACAGCGTCATTATAGCCAGCTGCCTTTACATTGGCAACAAACGCACCATTGTAAGCGACAGGAGCCTCGAATGTGAAGTTACCATTGGCATCAGCAGTAACAGGGAATGTCTGACCAGCCATGGTGATGGTAACTGTTGCACCGGCGACAGGAGCACCAGTCAAGTCAACAGGAGATACAATCACTGTTGTTGTAGTAGCAGGAACAGCAACCGGGCCCACGGGAAGAACCGGAGTGGGAACGTAAACGCTAGCTGACTCATGGCAAGAAGTCAGAGCTACAACACTACCGAGAAGCATTACGGAGAATGCTGTCTTCAAAAAACCTTTTTTCATGTCTTTGTTGTTTAATTAGTGAATTAATAATATTATGTTCAAATTTTATCTTTATTGTTTTCTTTTTTCTTCCTAATCTTCTTGCTAACCCCATCCAAGTCGAGGTACAGGCAGGCTCCTGCGTTAAAGTAGTGGCCATGCTGGAGGGCGGCCTGAATGAGCACATGCCTGAGCAGCATATAGTCGGCTCCTACGTTCACTCCATCACCGTCATATTCTCCGATGAACCTCAGCTCCTTGGCAAAGAACGGCTGGAAAGTCAAGCCCCCAACGGGTCCGTTCCACTTGCTGTTGAAGTCTTTCTTCCAATGTCTGTAAGCCGCATGAGCACCGATGATGTTGCCGTACAACTCGTAGTGCTTGGAGAGTGCAACATAATAGTTGCGAAAGTAGAAGCTTCCAGACTTCCCGTCTTGTTCTCCCCAGATGTCATTGCCTCCGATTACCACCGACGGCCACCACTTGCGCTCCCGAAGCGGCTGCACACGAACGGAGAAGTAGCGATCCTTCGAATAGAAACCCGTCTTGGCATTCGAGTTCATGTACTTATGAAACTTCATCAGCGTCTGCGTGTAGGCCAACTGTATCCACTTGAACGGAGTGACGGACAGATAGATACTTGCCGTATTGTACTTCTCTCCTTCAAAGGTGAACTTGTCGGGAGTGAACTCCTTGTTCATATAGTAGGCACCGATGCGCGCGGAGCATATAGAGTCCATGTCTGCCGTCGGCACATGAATCAAGCCTTCCGTTCCCGTGTACTGCTGTGCCTTTGCCAGCACCGACATCAACAGCAATATCAGGATGAGCCCTATGTTCTTTCTACTGACCACCACGCTGCACACCTCCTATTCCGATTAAGTTTGCACCCCAACGGACATTGTCTGGGTTGAAGTTGCCTTCACGCTCGTTTTCCTCCGGATCTGTCTTGTACATCCTCACGCTGCCCCTGTCGGAACGAGCGTTGTAGACCTGACGGAAATTGGTAGCCGGCCGGATCCTGATTTTCTTTGAGGACTTCTTATAAGGCGGAATCATGATGACTACCTTAAAACCCCCATTCTCATGGGAGCCCTCAATATTGCTTCCCTCTTTCGTAGACTTGCTCTGCACTTGGGCATAAGCCCCTATCGTGCAGTATTTGAAGTGACGCATCACCTCACCAACCATTGCATAGTCGCCTGCAATATAGCGCCCGCCCGTCAGGCGGAACTCCGTATTCCACGGAGTCAAATAGACATTGGCACCTCCCAGGAACGTCAGCATCTTGAGCCTCTCGCAGTCCCATCCTTCAGCCATTGAGCAGTAACCTGTCAATCCAACCTGTGCCGTCACGGCAAGCCAGCTGTTGAAAGGATGCATGTATTTCACATCGAAGCCATAGCGCTCTCGCGAGAAGAGTCCAGAGGAAAACTTCAGGTGATGGTCACCTTTCAAGTTCAATTCCTTGGAGACCGTTGCCATGTTCAGACGGACGCGGCTATAGTGTTTCCCCATATCATTAATAATAGGTATATACACCTGACCAGCCACCTGCCAGTCATCGCCGAACTTCCATTTCACCCCTGGAGCAGCATTGAGCACTGTGCTATACAGTCGATGCCAGTTTGTATCTGAATAAGAGAGCGTGGCACCACAAAACAAATCAAGCGTCTGTCCGTCCTGCTTTGCCATCGCGTGCTGCATGCCCGAAAAAAGCAGCATCATGACCAGTAACAATGATCTTGTTCTTCTCATTCTTCAATCAACGACACACCATATTCTGCCCCACGGCAATGGTAGATGTCTACAATCTGCTGCAAAGATACTAATACTTGTTAAGAAAGAAAAGATATTTAGAGATAAAATTTAATTTTATAAGATTAATTAACATTAGAAGCCATGCTTTTACCTATCATGCTTGAGAAAATCCTTACAAAAAAAAATCCCTGCAATCCCGAAGGACCACAGGGAAACACCCCAAGTGGGCGTTGACGGATTCGAACCGCCGACCCTCTGCTTGTAAGGCAGATGCTCTAAACCAGCTGAGCTAAACGCCCGGTTTTGTTTTGCGGGTGCAAAGGTACGACTTTCTTTTCATTCCACCAAACTTTTTCACAACTTTTTCCAAGAAAAAGAAATGGTGCGAGAACATAAGTTCAGTTCGCCTAACCTAAGAGCATATTCTTTATAGCCAAAGAAAAGGGATGCCCTGCAGGACACCCCTTTCTTTTATCAATCTAAACTTGTATTATATTACTTAACAGTAACAACGGCGCGACGGTTGAAGGCAATCGGAGAGAGGTCGTTAACACCACCGACAGCAACAGTCTCGATGTTGTCGCGGCTTACGCCCATATTCACGAGCTCATTAGCAACAGTCTCTGCACGACCTTCAGCAAGCTTCTGGTTGATGGCCTCTGTACCAGTTGCGCTGTCAGCATAACCCTTAACAAGCAGGCTCTTGCCATTCTCCTTGGCGAAGTCAGCCAGAGCAGCGAGGTTCACGAGATCCTTCTTGGAAGCAATCTTGGTCTTGTTGATGTTGAAGAAGACAGATACCGGAGTAGTAGCGAACTCCTTGATGATCTGAGCGGGCTTCTCAATGGGCTTCTGGTTAGCCAGCATGTTCTTCAGGCGAGCAATCTCGTTGTTAGCATCGTTGAGCTGTCCGTTGAGAGCATCGATCTGACCCAGATAGAGAGACTTGATAGCATCTACGTCGGGAGTCTTGCTCCAAGTAGACTTGCCAATGTTGAAGGTCAGGCCAACCTCAGCATAGAGATTGTTGTCCTTGTCTTCCCAAGTATTTGCATAGGGGGCCATAATAGTTGCATCGCCATCGAGGTCAGCCTCGCTGTGGTTCCAACCAAGTTCTACGTTCAGAGCCATCTTATCGGTCAGACGGAACTGGTTCAAGATACCAAGGCTGAGGTTCATGGCGTAAATGTCATGAGTCATAGAACGACCAATACCTGCACCAACAAAGGGAATGAAGCTGTAGAAGCGGTTGGCATCGTATCCACCAATCATGTTGCTCAGATTGAACAGAACCTGTTCATTGGCAATCCAGTAACGGTTTGCAGGATGATTATAGTAATCATTAACAGTCTGTCCCCACATGCCTTGCACCTTCGTACGGAGTCCGATACCGGGAGTGAACCACTTACCTACGGCAATAGCCAGACCAGGATTGGAACGGAAAGACTTGAAGGGGTTCCAAGTTGCAGAAGGGGCATTTACACGGCCGTCATGCTCCTGGCTTGAATAGTAAGCATTCCAGTCTGCACCAACCTGAACGAACCAGTTGTTCCAGAAAGAATTAGTTGCGACGCTGTATTTCAGCGTAGGATCGTCCTGAGCCATTGAGGTCAGAGACACGCTGGCAAGAGCCAGTACAATCAATAATTTTTTCATAACGTAAATTATTTATTCAATTAAAAATTTTACAAAATCTGTATATATACGTTTCCGAATTCCGTGCAAAGATAAGAATTATTTTCTAATATTATCACTTTTTTTCAAGAAAATATCAATTTTAACTATTTTTTTTTGATATTTATCTGAATAACTGGTCAATTATGCTCTGTTGGAGGATAGAAATAACTTTTTTCCCATCAGGAGTATAGTTGAAATCCTGACATGAAAACAACTGGTTGACCAGATGATCCATCGCATCATTGTCAAGGACTTCACCATAGGGAATGGCGGCATGTTGAGCCAGTCGCAGTGCCATCGAGTGGAAGATGTCATCCATCGAATTTTCTCCGGGTGCGTTGGCAGTTGCAACCATATCACGGACAAGAGTGACGGGATTGACTCCATCCAATCCGGCAGGTACTGCATTGATGGCAAAGCTGTTGCCACCAAGGTCAGTAAGTTCAAATCCCATGGTCTCCAGTTCCTGCTGTACCTTGGGGTATTGCATCATCTCCGTTGTACTAAAAGCAATCACCTCCGGAAAGAGCAGTTTCTGTGAAGCCATCTGACGATTCCTGCATTGCTCTCTATACATATTATATAATATACGCGCGTGCGCGCGATGCTGGTCGATGACCATCAGTCCAGACTTCACTGCCGTCATGATATATCGTCCCTTGTACTGGTAATGGACTGGTGACTTGTCGGCAATCAGACTCTCCTCGGTCTGCGGGAACTCCTCTGCGGGTGGTGTAAACATCTGTTGCTGAACGGGCTGCGGTGTCTTCCCCACCCCGTCATACAGTTGCTCCCATCCTGCCGAAGCCTTCTCCTGCGGAATCTGCGAAGTCGTTTTAAAGGGATTATAGCGTGGATTTCCGTTGATATGCGGCATCCCTGTTTCCGACTGTCCGGAACCTTGGAAGACAGGTATCTCCGGTTTCCCCTGCACATCAAACTCGATGGAAGGAATATCGTTAAACAGCCCAACAGCTTCCTTGACGGCAGCTGCCAGGATTTGCCAGATAGCCTGCTCGTTCTCAAACTTAATCTCTGTCTTCACCGGATGGATATTAACATCGATGTTCTCCGGTGCCACGTCGAAATAAAGGAAATAAGGCACCTGCTCCCCGACTGGCACAAGACGCTCATATGCATTCATGACCGCTTTGCTGAAATAAGGATGCTTCATGTAGCGGCCATTCACGAAGAAGAACTGCTGAGCGCCTTTCTTCTTGGCTGTCTCCGGTTTCCCAACGAAGCCGGTGATATGACAAAGCGTAGTGTTGACATCCACAGGCAGAATCTCCTGATTGAGTTTCTTTCCGAAAACATCCACAATACGCTGACGCAAGTTGCTAGCACGCAAGTTGAAGACCTCCACCCCGTTGCTATGTAGGGTAAACGTTATTTCCGGATAGACCAGTACGATGCGTATGAAGGCCGTGATGATGTTGTTCAGTTCCGTGGAGTTCGACTTCAGGAACTTCCTTCTAGCAGGGACATTGAAGAAGATATTCTCGATAAGGAAGTTGCTTCCCACAGGACATGAGCAAGGTTCCTGCGACAAGAAGCGAGAGCCGGAAAGCGAGAGATGCGTTCCTACGTCCTCCGTAGCCAGGCGTGTTCTCAGTTCTATCTGAGCCACCGCGGCAATGGAAGCCAGCGCCTCGCCACGGAACCCCATGGTATGCAGGGCAAAGAGATCCTCCGCCTGCCGTATCTTTGACGTGGCATGACGCTCAAAGGCCAACCTTGCATCGGTGTCGGACATACCCGTACCGTCGTCAATAACCTGAATGGAAGTCCTTCCTGCATCGACCACCAGAACGTTGATGGTCTTAGCTCCGGCATCCACGGCATTCTCCACCAGCTCCTTGATGACACTGGCCGGCCGCTGGATCACCTCTCCCGCAGCAATCTGGTTGGCAACGGAATCGGGAAGAAGCTGTATGATATCACTCATCTCCGTTTTCAGGTTTTACAGCCTCACCGAATTTCTGCAGCGGTGCAGCATGACGTTCTACAATCTTCAATTTCTCGGCCTCACTCTTTCCGCGCCACACAAAAACATCGTCGCGCGAGATCGGGCGTATCCTCTCGAACCATGCAAACTGCGGCAGGAACTGCCGGCTTGGCGGAATCTGCGTAATGGGATACCATGTGCCGTTCTTCGGATGCGATCCCCAGATATGTTCCAGTTCCCGTTCCTTGGAGAAGAAGATCCTCATCGTGTCCATCTCCGCATAGTTCATGGCCATCAGTGTGCTGTCCTTGTCGTCCACAGGATAGAACGCCGCCCGCACATTCCCCGTGGCAATGCCATAGCGAACGAAGCCGTCCTCGAAGAACGCCTGCATCTCATTGGACGAACACTGGTTGAAGTGGCGGCGCTCGTCACATTTCTCTGCAGAGAAAGCCTGTCCGATGACATGTGCCATACGGATGGTGGAGTCATTCATATACACCTTGATGACCTCCCCGAAGAGCTGTCGCTCACCATACCAGACAATAGGATTGTCATACATGGTCATGCAGGAATCCAGTGAGTTGAACACCAGCGAGTCGCAGACGGCCTGCATATCAGGGCGGTAGGCCCGCACCTTGTTATAGCAGTGGACCCTGCGATAGACAGAGTCGGTATTGATATTAAAAGTATAGAGTTTCAGCGTGTCAGCATGTACGAAGAGCGTATCTCCCTGTGAGAACTCCTTGGCCAGGGCATCCTTCGTGGCATAGCCGTTGCCCGTCAGCTGGTTATACATCAGGTATCCGCAGTCCAGCTCGTTATGGTTCTCCTGGTCGATATACACCACATTGCCGAAGCCCTCACTGATGCCGGTCTCATCGTCATAGAAGAGGCTGTCACCGGAAATGGTCTTCTGCTGGTCAACGATGGTGGAGCGTCCGTACATCTGTGCCTGCTCGGTCTTCGTATTGAAAAAACCATCGTTGGTGTTCATGGTCGTCGTTTCAGAGACAACCGTGGAAGGACCGACGACATGCGCCACCGATGTTCTGGTGTCGTAATGCAACGTGTCGGTAAGGACCTTCTTTTCTCCGCTGTTCATCTGGACATTGTAGTAGAAAGAGGCTTTTCGCGTTTCCGTGTTATACTCTCCCCAGTCAGAGACGAGTTGGTCATTTCCGTCCACCAGACGTCCACCCTCAAAGAAGTAGGCGGTGCTGTACAGTCTGTCATAGTTGAGGCTGTCCGTGTAGAGTGTCTGTTTACGATGCTTGAGCACCACGTTCTTTCTTGCCCTCATCATCTGCTCCACACCGTCGTAATAGGCACGCTCACAGTCCAGCGACAACGTGTCACCCTGACGGAAGCGAACGTGTCCGAAAGCCTGTACGGAGTTGGACTCCTGAAAGAAGAAAGCACTGTCGCAGGTCAGCGTAGAACCCTGATGACTGAAGGACACCTTTCCTTTCACAATCTGCGCATCAGGGTTGTTGCCATACATATCATACTTCAGTTCATCGGCATGAACCAGATAGATACGCTCGTCCTTCCCTTGCTTCTTCCGCTTGCGGTTGTTGTCGGCAGCAAAGACCATCAGGCTGATGCCAAAAAGACACAGAACCCCTATCAAAAGGATTCTATGTCCATACAGTCCGATATGATTATGACCGTTTCTTATCATCTAATCCATCCTTCGTACTCAAAGTCGCAGTTCTTGTACTCATCATTGATGCGTACATAGGTATGCTTGATCTTATTGACCACCCAGTCGTGGATGAGCTGTTCGCGGCGACTGTTCATCACCACGTTCTTCATCACCTGGAAATCCTCAGTGATGGTAGCCCTGTGACTCTCTATTCTGTTCTTCAGCTTGACGATGGCACAGACCAACTGTCCGCGGCTGTTGATCATGGAGAAAGCCTTCGAGATGTCGCCCACCTGCATGTTCTCCACCTCGCGTGCCACCTCCGTGGGAAGGTCACGCATGCGGAACTTCGAAGTCAGCGTGCGGCTCTCCTGGTCGGTGAACGCCATCAGACCGTTGTTGTTGCGCGTGTCCTTGTCGTCAGACACCCATAAAGCGGCCTGCTCAAAGGTAGCCTTGCCCTCACGGATGTCATCGCCGATGGAGTCCAGGCGCAAGCGTGCCTGTTCCAGCATCTCACCGGAGATCTGCGGACGACGCAGGATATGACGTACGTTGATGCGGTCACCTCGCTTCTCCACCAGCTGGATGATATGGTAGCCATACTCCGACTCCACTATCTTCGAGATCTTCTTGGGGTCGGTGAGGTTGAAAGCCACGCTGGCGAATGCGGGGTCAAGGGTGCCTCGGCCCACGAAACCCAGCTCACCGCCTCGGCGTGCCGACTCCTTGTCCTCGGAGTACAGCCTTGCCAGAGTGGCGAAAGTGGTCTCACCCTTTGTCACACGGTCTGTATATTCGCGCAGCTCGTCTTTCACGCGGTTGGTTTCCTCCGCAGGAATGCGGGGCTGCATCGTGATGATCTGCACCTCCACTTCCGTGGGAACGAGCGGAACGCTGTCAACGGGCAGGTGCTTGAAATAGGCACGCACATCAGCCGGTGACACCGTCACGTCGCTGACCAGTTTCTTCTTCATCTCCTGCACGAGCAGGTTTTTCTTGAACTCATCGTGCATACTCAGCCTCATCTGCGATACCTTCTGCCGACGATATTCCTCCAGTTTCTCCTGGGAACCGGCTATCTGTATCCAGTTGCTGATCTGCTCATCAACATGCTGCACAATCTCCGACTCGCTGACCTCTATAGAGTCAATGGCGGCCTGGTTCAGGAAGAGTTTCTGCACGGCAATCTGTTCTGGGATGGAACAGTCGGGATTACCCTTCCATTTCAGTCCTTCCGCTTCGCTCTGTATTCTCAGAGCCTCCACGTCAGACTTGTAGATAGGCTCGTCGCCGACAATCCAGATAATCTCATCGACGACACTCTCTGCGGGAACCTGTGAGCGGTCTGCCATCACAACGGCCGAATCTCCTGCTGCGGTCTCCTGTGCCATGCTCCAAGTGGGCAGCATAGCCGTCAGGGCAAGTGCCAGCATCGGGACAGCGACATACTTGTTCTTCATCATCGCTCCGGTTAATGGTTATTGACAGTTTTCAGCACCTCGCTGTTCACGACAACGGTGTAACGGCTGCGCAAGGCGGCCACCCAGTCCTTCTCCAACTGCTCCTGATAGTCGCTGAGCACCAGTCCGCGCACATCCTGATAGTCCTGCGGAGCCTTGATCTTCTTGCCGAAGACAGCCTCGTTGGGATATTCCGTAGAGGGAGGAACCGTTGCGCCGGTCTTGAACACGTCGCGGTCAACGATCGGGTTGTCACCCTGCTTGAAGATACCCTTCTCCACTCGAATGCGCAGGATGGAGTCGTTGTTGAACGTCTTGCGGAGCTTGTCAGCCCACTGATCGAAGGGCAGTCCCTTGAGAACCTTCTGCACGGCCTTCACGTCGGCAGCCTCACGGGTGCGGTAGGCAATACCCTTGAAGCGGGGACCTTCCCAAGCATATTTTTTCTTGTTCTTCTTGAAGTAGTTGGCAAGGCCGGCCTCATCCTCGGCAGCCTTCTTCCACACGTTGGCATTGCTCACCTCATAGAGCATCAGGCCGTCGTGGTATTCCTGTATCAGGTATTTCAGGTCGCTGTCCTTGGCACTCATCTCGCTGGCACGCTGGTCCAGAATCTGGGCAGCCGTCGTCTCACCGCCGGCAGCCTTGGCCAGCTCCGCCAGCTTATTGTCGATGATGCTCTCGCGAATGTTACGCTGCTCGATGAAGCGCAGGATGTCGGCATGCACGCTGTCATAGGGGAAGAAGTTGCCGCGGTCTATCATCTTGATGATATGCCAGCCGGCAGGTGACAGCACGGGGTCACTCAGCTGTCCGACCTCCAAGGCATAGGCCACCTTCTCAAAGTCGGGCAGCGTCTGGCCTTTTGTGATCCAGGGCAGCTCACCGCCCTTCTTGGCCGTGCCCTTGTCATCGGAGAGGCGTGTGGCCAACTCCGCAAAGTCGGCACCGCCCTTCAGGGCATTGTAGATGGAGTCGATGCGCTCCTTTGCCTGACGCTGCTGCTCGGCCGTAGCCTTCTGGTTGAGCAGAATGAGAATATGGGCAGGCTTGATCATGCCACCGGCAGTATCGATGCGCAGGCGGGTTTCATCATAGATCTTCTTCGCCTCAGCTTCCACGTCGGCATCGGTGATAAACGACGGACGGATCTGCTGGTCCCTATAGGAGGCGAACTCCTGCTGGAAGGATGCCATCGTGTCAATCCGGGCTTCCTTGGCGGCCTCCACCTTCAACTTGTAGTTGATGAAGAGGTCAACATATTCCTCCACATTCTTCTTGTCCACAACACCCTCGGCATTGTTCTTGTTGTAGGAATACTCAAACTCGGAGCGGCTCACGGGCTGTCCGTTGATGGTCATGATGGTCGGATCACTCTCCGTCTGCGCCATGGAAGGTACAACGGCAAGAAGGCACAAAGGCAAGATGAACTTCACCCTACCCTTCAGCCTCAATACTGAACTTATTGTCATTTGATTCATGTTTCTTATGTGTTATTGATTCAATCGTTGGGTCTTGAGTAGTTGGGAGCCTCGCTGGTGATGGTGATGTCATGCGGATGACTCTCCATCACGCCGGCATTGGTGATGCGCACGAAGCGGGCATCGTGCAGGCACTCGATGTTGGCGGCACCGCAGTAGCCCATGCCGGAGCGCAGACCGCCGGAAAGCTGATAGATAACCTCCTGTACGGTTCCCTTGTAGGGCACGCGACCGGCAATACCTTCCGGCACCAGCTTCTTCACATCCTTCGTGCCGCTCTGGAAATAGCGGTCTTTCGAACCGTTCTCCATGGCTTCCAGCGAACCCATGCCACGATAGCTCTTGAACTTACGTCCGTTGAAGATGATGGTGTCGCCCGGACTCTCTTCCGTACCAGCCACCAGCGAGCCGATCATCACGCTGGAACCACCGGCAGCCAGTGCCTTCACAATGTCGCCGGAATAGCGCAGACCGCCATCGGCAATCAGGGGCACACCCGTTCCCTTCAGCGCACTGTACACATCATATACAGCCGTCAGCTGAGGAACGCCCACGCCGGCCACGACACGCGTCGTGCAGATGGAGCCCGGACCGATTCCCACCTTCACGGCATCGGCACCATTGTCGGCGAGCATGCGGGCGGCATCGCCCGTTGCCACGTTGCCGACAACGACATCCACGTTGGGGAAGGCAGCCTTTACCTCTCTCAGTTTCTCGATGACACCCTTGGAATGACCATGGGCCGTATCGATAACGATGGCATCGGCACCAGCATCCACCAGTGCCTGGGCACGCTCAAGGGTGTCGGCAGTAACACCAACACCGGCAGCCACACGCAGGCGGCCTTTCTCGTCCTTGCAGGCCATGGGCTTGTCCTTTGCCTTGGTAATATCCTTATAAGTGATAAGTCCTATCAACCGGTTGTTCTTGTCCACCACGGGCAGCTTCTCAATCTTGTTCTCCTGCAGAATCTGTGCAGCAGCGGTGAGGTCGGTCTGCTGATGGGTGGTCACCAGGTTCTCGGAGGTCATCACCTCGTCTATCTTCTTGTCGAGACGACGCTCAAAGCGCAGGTCACGGTTGGTGACGATACCCATCAGGTGGTTCTCATCGTCAACAACGGGAATGCCGCCGATATGGAAGTCGGCCATCATGTTCAGTGCATCCTGCACGGTGCGTCCGCTGTGGATGGTCACGGGGTCGTAGATCATGCCATTCTCAGCACGCTTCACGATAGCCACTTCACGGGCCTGTGCCTCAATGGACATATTCTTATGGATAACACCGATTCCTCCCTCACGGGCAATGGCGATGGCCATCGATGACTCGGTCACCGTGTCCATGGCCGCCGTCACGAAGGGGATGTTCAGACGGATATGGCGGGAGAACCGTGTCTGCAACTCTACCGTCTTCGGCAATACTTCTGAATAAGCGGGAATCAAGAGGACGTCGTCAAAGGTCAGGCCGTCCATCACAATCTTGTCTGCAACAAATGATGCCATGATTTGTCTCTTTAAAATTTATTGCGTGCAAAATTACAACTTTTTTTGCGGACAGCCCACTCTTTTCATAAAAAACACACCTTATTAATACGATTTAACGAAAGATTCTTGTCCGAAGAAAAACAAAAATACAGACAAAAACGGAGTTACAGATTCATGTTAGATTCACGAAGATTTTTGATTAAATTTCTTAGAATTATTCTGACAAAATCTTGTTCAACTTTTTGAGCAATCTAGAAAAAGGGGAGTCAGGGAGTCAAGGAGACAAGTAGTCAAGACGTATGCTTTTGTTCTATTTTTCTCCTTGGCTCCTTGTCTTCTTGGCTCCTTGACTCCTTGTTTTACAATACCAAAGCTCTTCCGGGCTATAGTCAAAGCCTTTCTAGGCTAAACCCAAACCTTTTCCACGCTAAAGGCAGTCCTATTAGCCCGGAAAAGGTCTCCTTTCAGCGTAACAAAGGATTGAGTTCAGGGTAACAAAGGATTGAGTTCAGGGTAACAAAGGATTGAGTTCAGGGTAATAAATGTATGCTTCTGCAAAACCGCCTCTGCGCTCCTTCAAAACTGCCGCCGACATCCCCCAAAAGCAAAAGAGGCCCTTTCGCCTTGCAAAAGAGCCCCTTTGAGCTATCACATAAAAGGGTATATTTCTAACCACTTGATAATCAATAGCTTAAAGATTCGAAATACTCGCGTTTTTGTGCACCACTCATCACTCAGTTGAAAATATTCGAGTTATGAGGGCCTAAAACTTAAGAAAATCTTTACAAAAGAAAAGCCTCAGTTCGCCATTTCAGAGAGGAACTTGATGCGGACAAGGCGGATTTCGTCTTCCGAATAGTCGGAGCCTAGCTCCTTCTGTGCCACATCCAGATTGTCGGTATCACTCTCGCGGAAATAGTCGTAGATGTCATCGACATGGTCTTCGTCCATCACTTCCTCCAAGAAATAGTCAATATTCAGCTTGGTACCGCTATAGACAATGGCCTCCACCTCATCGAGCAGTTCCTCGAAGTCGAGTCCCTGTGAGTTGGCAATATCGTCGAGTGCCACCTGGCGGTCGATGCTCTGGATGATCTTCACCTTCAGCATCGACTTCTTCGCTACCGTCCTCACGCGCAGTTCCTCGGGGCGGTCCACCTGATTCTCCTCACAATGTTTCTTGATGAGGTCGCAGAACGCCTGTCCGTAACGCTTGGCCTTACCAGCTCCCACACCCTGGATATTCTGCAGTTCCTGCAGGGTGATGGGGAACATCGTGGCCATCTGCTCCAAGGAGATGTCCTGGAAGATGACATAGGGCGGAAGACCCAGCTTCTGTGCCATGTCCCTACGAAGGTCCTTGAGCATGGCATAGAGCGTCATGTCGAGGGCCGTACCCGTTGCCTCTCCCATTTCCTCGTCGCCAGCATCGCTGAACACGGTGTCCTCCACAATCATGAACGACTTGGGATTCTTCAGGAAACGCTTTCCGGCAGAGGTGAGCTTCAGCAGGCCGTAGTTCTCCACGTCCTTCTTCAGATAACCCGTGATGAGCGCCTGTCGGATAACGGGATTCCAGATCTTCGGATCCTCATCCTCACCGTTTCCAAACTCCTCCAGCACATCATGGTGATGGGAGGTGATGTCGTCGGTGGCACGTCCCTTCACGAAGTCGATGATATAGTCCTGACGGAAGTTCTCCTTCACAGCCTTGACGGCCTGCAGGACGACCAGCAGGGCATCCTTGGCCTCACGCTTCTCCTTCGGATGCAGGCAGTTGTCGCAGTTCTTGCAGTTGTTGGGCTTGTATTCCTCACCGAAGTAATGGAGCAGCATGCGCCGGCGGCACACGCTCGACTCCGCGTAGGCGGCGGTCTCCTGCAACAGCTGCCGGCCGATGTCCTGCTCGGCAACGGGCTTTCCTTCCATGAACTTCTCCAGCTTCTGCAGGTCTTTGTTGGCATAGAAGGCAATACACATGCCCTCACCGCCGTCACGGCCGGCACGGCCTGTCTCCTGATAGTAGCCTTCCAGACTCTTGGGAATATCGTAGTGGATGACGAAGCGTACGTCGGGTTTGTCGATACCCATGCCGAAGGCTATGGTGGCCACGATGACGTCAATGCGCTCCATAAGGAAATCGTCCTGCGTCTGCGAACGGGTCACGGAGTCCAGACCGGCATGATAGGCTGCCGCCTTAATGTCGTTGGCCTGCAGGATGGCGGCCAGCTCCTCCACCTTCTTTCGGGAGAGACAATAGACGATGCCGCTCTTGCCGGCATGCTGCCGGATAAACATGATGATCTGGCGGTCGATATCCTTGCCTTTCTGCCGCACCTCGTAATAGAGGTTCGGACGGTTGAACGAGCTCTTGAACTCCGCGGCATCCACGATGCCGAGGCTTTTCTTGATGTCGGTGCGCACCTTGTCGGTGGCCGTCGCCGTCAGGGCAATGACAGGGGCGTTGCCAATCTTGTTGATGGTCGGACGGATATTGCGGTACTCCGGACGGAAGTCATGGCCCCACTCCGAGATACAATGGGCCTCGTCAACGGCATAGAACGAGATCTTCACATCCTTGAGGAAGGCCACGTTCTCTTCCTTGTTCAATGACTCCGGAGCCACATAGAGCAGCTTGGTACGACCGGAGCGCACGTCATCGACGACCTGCTGGATAGCGGCCTTGTTCAGCGAGGAGTTCAGGTAATGGGCGAGTCCCTCCTCTTCGCTGATGCCGTTGATGACATCCACTTGGTTCTTCATCAGCGCGATGAGGGGGGAGATGACGATGGCCGTGCCCTCCATGATGAGTGAGGGGAGCTGGTAGCACAAGCTCTTGCCGCCGCCGGTGGGCATGAGGACAAACGTGTCATTGCCCGCCATCAGGTTATTGATAATTGCTTCCTGATCGCCTTTGAACGTGTCAAAGCCGAAATAGTGCTTCAAATTCGTCGCAAGGTCTAGATTCTTAGTCATAGATTTCTTGGGGTGTTTATTTAGGGTGTTGTCAATTCACGTCTTCACTCAGGTGTGCCTTGTCTAACTGCGCCTTCACATAGTCGAGGGTCACCTCGTACTTGGTGAGTTTCTTTGACGGCACTTCATACATGGCATCCATCATCACCGACTCCACGATGGAGCGCAGGCCACGGGCACCGAGCTTGAACTCCACAGCCTTCTCAACCATATAGTCGAGCGCATCCTGACTGAACGTCAGCTTGATGCCGTCCATCTTGAAGAGCTTCTCATACTGCCTGACAATAGAGTTCTTCGGCTCTCTCAGGATGCGGTGCAACGCTTCTCGGTCAAGAGGATTCAGATAGGTGAGCACGGGCAGGCGGCCGATCAGCTCGGGAATCAGTCCGAAGGACTTCAGGTCCTGCGGCTGGATGTATTTCATCAGGTTCTCCTTGTCAATCTTCTTCACGTTCTGCACGGAGTTGAAGCCCACGACATGGGTATTCATTCGCTGGGCTATCTTCCGTTCGATACCGTCAAAAGCGCCGCCGCAGATAAACAATATGTTACGGGTGTCCACATGGATATAGTCCTGGTCAGGATGCTTGCGTCCACCCTTTGGCGGCACGTTGACAACGGTTCCCTCCAGCAGCTTCAGCATGCCCTGCTGCACACCCTCGCCGCTCACGTCACGGGTGATGCTGGGATTATCGTTCTTGCGGGCAATCTTGTCAATCTCGTCAATGAAGACGATACCGCGCTGCGCCGCCTCCACATTATAGTCGGCGACCTGCAACAGGCGGGTCAGAATGCTCTCCACATCTTCGCCCACATAGCCAGCCTCGGTGAACACCGTGGCATCGACGATGGAGAACGGCACGTCAAGCATCTTGGCGATAGTACGGGCAAGGAGGGTCTTTCCCGTTCCCGTGGAACCGACCATGATGATATTGCTCTTCTCTATCTCCACGCCGTCCTTGTCGTCAGCGGGCTGCATCAGGCGCTTGTAGTGGTTATAGACGGCAACGGCCAGAAAACGCTTAGCCTCGTCCTGACCGATGACATACTGGTCGAGATAGGCCTTGATATCCTGGGGCTTCGGCACGTCCTTAAGGGCATACTGCTGCTTGTTGCGCGCCGGACGGATTTGCTCCTGCACAATCTCATAGGCACGTTGCGCACATTCCTCACAGATATAGCCGTCAATGCCGGTAATCAGCAACTTTACCTCACTTTCAGACCTGCCGCAAAAGTTACACTTCTTCTTCATCATTTCTTCGTCAGCACCTTGTCAATCATTCCATACTCCCTGGCCTCCTCTGCCGTCATCCAGTAGTCGCGGTCGCTGTCCGCCCACACCTTGTCGTAGTCGGTCTGCGAATGTTCGGCGATGATGGTGTAGAGCTCCTTCTTCAACTTCTGGATCTCACGGGCCGTAATCTCAATATCGCTGGCCTGACCCTGGGCGCCGCCTAACGGCTGATGGATCATCACACGGCTGTGGGGAAGTGCCGAGCGCATACCTTTCTCGCCGGAAACGAGCAGCACGGCAGCCATGGATGCAGCCATGCCCGTGCAGATGGTTGCCACCTTGCTGGAAATGAACTGTATGGTATCATAGATGCCCAGTCCGGCATACACGCTGCCGCCGGGGGAGTTGATATATACATTGATGTCCTTTCCGGGGTCGGCAGCATCCAGATAGAGCAGCTGCGCCTGCAACACGTTGGCAGTATAGTCGTTGATTTCCGTGCCCAGGAATATCACGCGATCCATCATCAAACGCGAGAAGACATCCATCTGGGTGACATTCAGCTGACGTTCCTCCAGAATATAGGGGTTCATATACTGTGCCTGCGCATTCATCACATCGTCAAGCACCATTCCGTTAATACCCATATGACGGGTAGCATATTTTCTAAAATCGTTCATAAAAAAAACCATTTTCTGCATTTCGCTATACAAAATTAAGAAAAAAAACGGGATAACATTGTATTATCCCATATTTTTTTTCCTAAAAAAACAAAAAAAGAGGTTGCGTCGCCACAACCTCTTGTATATTTCGTGTTTGCTCACTTACCATGAGCACAGGGGTACAAGACCTTACTGCATCAGCTTGTTGAACTCGTCAAGGCTGACAGTCTTCTCATTGAGCTTCACAACACCCTTGAGTGTCTGCGTAAGCTTCATGTCAACGGCACGGTCAACAAGTCCCTGCACGTTCTCCTGCTTCTTCATCATCTCCTGGGCGTAGTTCTCCAGATACTCGTCAGGAATATTGGTCATACCATACTGGGCAAACTGGGCACGGGCCTGCTCAACGGCAGCCTGCTTCACCTCGGCATCGTCAATTTTGATTTCATTGGCAGCCACGAGCTGCTCCTTGATAAGGTGCCAAGTCAGCTCCTTGATGCTTCCCTCGTAGTTCTTCTCCACGAAGTCGGCATCCTTGTCCTTGTTGTTCTGCATCATCACACGCTTCAAGATGGCATCGGGATAGGTCAGCTTGCCCACCTTCTTCTCCAAGTGCTTACGCACGTCGAGCAGGAACTTGTAGTCGCTGTTCTGCACGAGCTGTGCCTTCAGGTCGTCGGCAATGCGCTGGCGGAACTCCTCCTCGCTCTTCACGGCATCCTTTCCGAAAGCCTGATCGAAGAGGTCCTGATTGACCTCTGCCTTCTTGAAACGACTGATCTCGGTAATCTGATAGCTGAAGTCGGAAGTAATCTTCTCGGCCTCATCGCGGCTAATCTTCAACAGAGAAGAGATCTCGCCCAGACTCTCGGGATAGGCCTTCTTGGGATTGAAGGTGATGATGTCGCCCAGCTTGGCTCCGTCGAAGAGCTTCTTCTGGTCTTCCACCTTAATATACTGGGGCATCATGATGGCAGCCTCTACGGTGATGCCGCCTTCCAGAGTGTTACCCTCGGCATCGAGCTCGCGGAGATCACCCTTGAGCATGTCGTTGCCCTCGAAGTTCTCCACCTTCTCATAGCTGCCAGAGCGGGATGCATACATATCTACCTGCTTGTTGATGAGGTCGTCATCCACATTGATAGTATAATAGTCAATCTTATCGCGACCAGAGAGCTCAGCCTTCATCTCGGGGGCAACGGCCACGTCGAACTTGAAGGTATAGGGGGCGGCAGCCTCAAGGTCTACCGGCTCCTGCTGCTCAGAAGGCAGCGGCTCACCCAGCATCTGGATTTTGTTCTCCTGAATATACTTGTAGAGCTCCTGACCAACAAACTTGTTGATGGCGTCCATCTTCACCGACGGGCCGAACTGACGCTTGATCATTCCCATGGGAGCCATTCCGGGACGGAATCCGGGGATGTTTGCGCGCTTGCGATAGTCCTTCAATGTCTTCTCGACATCGGCCTGAAAATCGGCCTCCTCTACAACGATGGTCATCAGACCATTTACTTTGTCTTGTGCTTCAAATGAAATGTTCATATCTGTTTAACTGTTATATTTTCTTCTACGGGGCTGCAAAATTACACATTTTCCGCTAAACCACCTAATATTATAATGGAAAAGTTATCATGCCTCCTGCATGGCGGCCTCACGCTTGCGCTTGTCTTCGTCCACAATCTGGAAGTTTTTCTTGCGAAGAACGAAAGAGTTGGAGAGGTACTTCTCACGGACGATTTGGTTCTCAGCCAGCTCCTCGGGCTTGCCATGGAAGAGGATGCGGCCCTCGAAAAGCAGGTAGGCGCGGTCGGTGATGGAGAGGGTCTCCTGCACATTGTGGTCGGTGATGAGAATACCGATGTTACGGTCTTTCAGTCGCCAGACAACATGCTGGATATCCTCCACGGCAATGGGATCCACACCGGCGAAAGGCTCATCGAGCATGATGAACTTCGGCTCAATGGCCAGGCAGCGGGCAATCTCACAACGGCGGCGCTCACCTCCGGAGAGACGGTCACCGAGGTTCTTGCGCACATGGTTCAGGTGGAACTCCACCAACAGACGCTCCAAGTCTTCCAGCTGCTGCTGGCGTGACTTGCCCGTCATCTCCAGGACGGAGAGGATGTTGTCCTCCACACTCATCTTACGGAACACGGAAGCTTCCTGGGCCAGATAGCCGATGCCCGACTTGGCATGCATATAGACAGGATAGTCGGTGACCTCGTGGTCCGTGCCGTCGTTCAGATAGACATGGCCGGCATTTGGAACGACCAGACCGGTCGTCATGTAGAAGGAGGTGGTCTTGCCGGCACCGTTCGGACCAAGCAGACCGACAATCTCACCCTGACGGACATGGAAGGAGACACCATTGGCCACCGTACGCTTGCCGTAGATCTTCACCAAGCCTTCGGTGCGCATCACCAAGCTGTCAGGGGAGCCCTGCAGCATGGGGTCCAGAGGTTTCTGCTCCTCCACGGGAGCGGGTGCTTCCGTCCGAGGCTTCTTGAAAAAAGCTGTGATTTTCATCGCTTCAATTGAAATTTGTGGCAAAATTAATAAAAAAGTAGGAATTTATCGAAGAACGAACCAAAAACTATCTGTATTATTGCAGTTTTTTAGCGGATTTTGGTTACTTTTGCACCATCAAAAGACAGAAACCGCATGTTTACCATCAGAATATTACAGCTCTTCGGACAATACCTGATGCTCATGGGACGCACCTTTGCACGACCGGAGCGTTTCCGTATGTTCTGGAAGCAATATGTCAGGGAGATGATGCAACTGGGTATTGACTCCATTCCCATCGTGCTGCTCATCTCCTTTGGCTTCGGCGCCATCATCTGCATTCAGATGAAACTGAACATCCAGAGCCCATGGATGCCACGCTGGGTGTCAGGCTACACCACGCGAGAGATTATGCTGTTGGAGTTCTCTTCTTCCATCATGTGTCTGATTCTGGCGGGAAAGGTGGGGTCGAACATCGCATCGGAAATTGGTTTCATGCGCATCTCACAACAGTTGGACGCCCTGGAGATCATGGGAGTGAACTCTGCCTCGTATGTCATCCTGCCGAAGATTCTGGGATTCGTGAGCATCATGCCCATCCTTGTCGTCTTCTCTACGGCGATGGGCATCGTGGGAGCCTACTCCACGGCTTACATCGGACACATCATCACGCCCGAAGACCTGACGGCAGGACTGCTCCACGACTTCAACCCGTGGTTCGTGTGGATGAGTATCATCAAGAGCCTGGTCTTCGCTTTCATCATCGCCAGCGTGTCGGCCTTCTACGGCTATACGGTCAAGGGCGGTGCCGTGGAGGTGGGAAAGGCATCCACCGATGCCGTGGTGAACAGTTCCATTGTCACCCTTTTCTCCAACGTGTTCCTCACAGAACTGCTTAGCTAATTCAGCATACCTATGATTGAAGTCAAGAATCTATATAAATCCTTTGATAACAAAGAGGTCCTTCACGACATCAACTGCATCTTCGAGGACGGCAAGACCAATCTCATCATCGGGCAGTCGGGGTCTGGAAAGACCGTGCTGATGAAAAACCTTGTCGGACTGCTCTACCCCACTTCGGGACAGGTGCTCTACGACGGGCGCGACTTCGTGCAGATGAACAAGAAAGAACAGGTAAGCATGCGACGGGAGATGGGCATGATCTTCCAGGGGGCTGCCCTCTTCGACTCACTGTCAGTACTGGAGAATGTGATGTTCCCGCTCGACATGTTCTCTTCCATGACAACACGCGAGCGGAAGAAGCAGGCCATGGAATGTCTGGAACGTGTGAACCTGCTGGGAGCAGAAACGAAATATCCGGCAGAGATTTCCGGCGGCATGCAGAAACGTGTGGCCATTGCCCGCGCCATCGTGCTCAACCCGAAATACCTCTTTTGCGATGAGCCGAACAGCGGACTGGACCCGAAGACGTCGCTGCTCATCGACCAGCTGCTCTCCAGCATCACCCACGAATTTAACATCACGACAATCATCAACACCCACGACATGAACTCCGTCATGGGCATTGGCGAAAGCATCAACTTCATCTATAAGGGAAAAATTGACTGGCAGGGCACTTCCAAGGAGGTCATCCACTCCAATAGCAAACACCTCAACGACCTCGTGTTTGCCTCCGACCTGTTCAAGATGGTGAAGGAAGAACTCAACGAAACAACTCCCTGAACTCCTTGTCTACTTGACTCCTTGTCTACTTGACTACTTGTCTACTTGACTCCTTGTCTACTTGACTCCTTGTCTACTTGACTCCTTGTCTACTTGACTCCTTGTCTACTTGACTCCTTGTCTACTTGACTCCTTGTCTACTTGACTCCTTGTCTACTTGACT